>ERZ808242.55-NODE-55-length-88401-cov-7.829194_pt1 | contig 88401 bp, 79 predicted proteins | sample MGYA00521244_ERZ808242 | MGnify/ENA primary metagenome ERZ808242 (study PRJEB31516, sample SAMN03275573) | gut metagenome | biome: mammalia-associated habitat; material: feces | host: Papio cynocephalus | place: Kenya | collected 2012-07-27 ... | reverse complement strand
TCGAGGTGCCCTATACCGACGCTATCCCGAGTGACTACGACGGGGTTATGGGTGTACCCATTAGCTTCCTCGACAAATACTGCCCCGAGCAGTTTAGAATCGTCAAGTTTCGTAAGGGCAACGACGACAGGGATTTATGCGTAAATGGCAAATGTCCATATTTTAGAATCCTCATCCAAAAAATCCCTGACAAGTAGGACTAAGCTCCATGGGATGCTATTGATCTAATTCTAAATATTTGCTATATTACTAACAGCAAAACTTATTAGCTAGAAATCCCCTCGGTTGCAGCCGAGGGGATTTTGATTTGAGCTAGGATATTTACATTGTTTGAGTGGCTACTAATATACTATTTATCAGAAATACTTATAACTATCTTTATGCGTTTGAGCATAAATACAAAACTTATTAGCATAAGCACCTCCTTTCATAGATATTAAATTGCCAACACTGAATTAAATATATCCTTGCTCGATATTAATTATAGCACTAGCGTAATAATAGCTGACGTCAATATGCATTAAACTAGTTTATGTACCACCCAGTTTTTGCCATATGCTATAATAGTGTTTGAAATCACTGTGATTTTGCGGGTATGGCGCCGAACGTCAGGATGGATCGGGGAAAACCGATATTTTCCCAGATGGAATGCCATCTGGAAGACATGATGATGACCAACATGAACACGTAGTCGTTGATTCTGATGACAATATAGTGTTCTGGCGCGATAGCGACGGCGAAATCATCATAGATGACGAATCTGGCACCATAAAGTAGTTGTCTTATCTACCAACCGAGCCCTGCGCGCAACAGCTCGCAGGGCAAGCTAATAATATGACTATAACCAAAATGAGCAATAGAATATCAAATGTAGACACATATCAGCTTACAGATAATGAATATCTAAATATAGTAAGGGAGTTCATTCCTAACGCCCAATCTGTACGAAGTAAAAAATTTTTTCGCTACGACCAAATGCTCGCGGTATTGTTAGATGCCACTTACGCAAAACAGACGCATAGCCTACTTGTCTTATTCAATCAAGTACAGATATCGCCATATAGTTATGACGATATAGTAATGGATTTAACAGACGGACGAGATGCGATACCCTGTACTACTACAAATCAATTGTCACGTACCAGCTACAAAGGTCATAACTATTATTTATATAGGGTTATTTTATAGTCTGGCGGTTAGGTATTGTTATAGGGTGGTATATAACGTGAGGAGATTTTTATGAAATTTGGATTTAGGACACCTAGTTTTAAACGTAGCCTTAAAGCACGAACGACTGGTCGGTTGAAGCGTTCGCTGAAGCGAGCCATCGTGCCGGGCTATGGCAAGAAGGGTATGGGCTGGATTAAGAATCCCAAGAAGGCCGCCTACAACGCTGTCTATCACCGCACCACCTTCGGCCTGAGTGATTTATTTAAGAGACACTAGATTGTCCCGCCCTGTCAAGGGCGGGCAAGCAACGAGCTTGCTCGTGCTGGGCGGGTTATTTGCACTATACTAACCATATGCAATATTACAACCGTAGCAATATCAAGTATGGCAACGAATTACGCCACAACATGACCAAAGAAGAGCGACATTTATGGTTTAACTATCTATCTAGCTACAGGCCACGATTCTACAAACAGCGACTGCTGGGCAACTATATTGTCGACTTCTACTGCGCTAAGGCCAGGCTTGTGATCGAAATAGATGGTGGGCAGCATTACGACGAAGGAGTCAATCAGGCTAGCGACCAGATGCGGACTAGATATCTGAACCAGCGCAATATCATGGTGGTTAGATTTGGCAACCTGGATATCTGGCATAATTTTGAGGGTGTGTGCAGCCGAATTGACGAAGCAGTGCGTAAAAGGATTAACCCACCCGATTGCTAACGCAATCTGCCCGCCCTTGACAGGGCGGGACTCAGTATTGCGTCCTTCCCTGCCAAGGGAAGGTGGCAGGGCGCTAGCCTGCCGGATGGGTTGATTACACTGGCATGGGCGGGATAAATATAGTGCTATAATAATCTCATGAAAACCACACTCAAAACCTATACGGTGCGCGACATCGTTGACGGATTTACCTACAACGAATACGAAGGCAAGGGGTTGTTTGGCCTATCCGGGCGGCTGACTATTCAGCCAGAGTATCAGCGCAACTACATCTATGCCGACGGCAAACGTGACGCCGCGGTAATTCACTCGATATTACATGGTTACCCGCTCGGGCTAATCTATTTCAACAAGGTCGACGGCGACCGCCTAGAGGTGCTGGACGGCCAACAGCGCATTACTAGCATTGGACGCTACGTCCAGGGTAATTTTGCCGTCGTAGACAGCAACGGCGTGCCACAGTATTTCAGCGGACTACCGCAGGACAAACAAGAACTGATTATGAACACACAGCTACTGGTTTACGAATGCGAGGGTACCGAGAGTGAGATCAAGGAGTGGTTTAAGACGATCAACATTGCCGGCGTACCGCTGAATAACCAAGAGTTATTGAACGCTGTTTACTGTGGTCCATTCGCAACAGCGGCCAAGGCAGAGTTCAGCAACAGCACCAATCCGCAGCTGCAGATGTGGAGCACCTATGTCTCCGGTGATGTCAAGCGTCAAGACTTCCTGGCCACAGCGCTGGACTGGGTTAGTCACGGCCACATTGGCGAGTATATGAGCGCTCATCGCTACGACGACAACATCAACGAACTAAAGACTTATTTCAATAGCGTTATCAGCTGGATTAGCACGGTATTTACCGACACGGTCAGCGAGCTAAAGGGGCAGGAGTGGGGACAATTGTACGAACAGTACCACCTGAACCCTTATAATCCCGCCGAGGTTTCCGCAAAATTACACGAGCTATTGGCCGACCCCTACGTTACCGCCAAGCGCGGCATACCGGAATATATTCTGGATGGCTGTCGAGATACCAAACTGCTGAACGTGCGCGTATTTAATGAAGTACAGAAGCGCACCGCCTACGAACAGCAGACCGCCGCGGCCGAGCGGCAGGGAATCAGCAACTGTCCGCTATGTGCGATCAGCGATGGGCCAAACCATACCCGAATTTGGAAGTTAAACGAAATGGACGCCGATCACGTTACCGCCTGGAGTCACGGCGGCGCCACCGAATTATCTAACTGCCAGATGTTATGCAAGACCCACAACCGATCTAAGGGAAATAGATAGCAAAAGAGAGCCGACGTTGATACAATTCAGTAACTATCTCGATTCTACCGACATTAGGATAGCACAATCTATCCGCTACTATCAGATGGAGCCACGATTTTGACAGGTAATTTATGTCGCTATATAATAAAGTCATTAAGCAGACAGTCTTAATTGTGCCTAAGGAGCTGATGTTACAATGAGTTGGAACACTCAAAGCAACAATGATGACGCCAAAGTCAAGGTGTCAGGAGATTAAGACAAGAAGAACAATGTCGAAGGTGGAAAAGGCCGAAACGATTTCCTTATTATCGATAAGGAAACCAAGGAATACAAGCACATTTCCATCGACGAAGACGGCGTCGAAACCGAATGGCACGAATGGAAGAAGCCAGATAAGTAATCAGCAAGTCCCAGCTACGACTTAAAACTAGCTATTTTAGTAGGATTTAATCAATGTATTTGTATGGAAATATCACCAAAGCTAAAGAATGAATTTAAAAAATTGCTAAGCAGCGACAGAGATCACCAATCAATATCTGGCAATGTCATAAATCTATCAGCAAGCAACGACTATAGTGACGAATTTGATAGCAACGTTGAGCTAGATGAGGTGTTTGATCTATCGGTAAGATCAGAGGATAAGGGCCTGACGCCTGAAGAGCGCCGCAAGTATGGTCACGAATTAGTTAACCGTATTACGGCAATAGTTAGTCCATCCAATAGAGAAGAATCGACAAAGAAATAGCTACCTTAACGCTCCACAACAAAAAATATGTGGCAATTTTCTATGCTATAATATAGATATATCAGAGGAACACAGACATGAAGACGGCGAAGGAATGGGTAGAGTTATATAGCGACGACGACTTTAAGAAGAAGGTATATACTGGTGATGATTTAGGTGCAATATGCGATGGCGGTGGCACTTCAATCAAGCTGTGGTCGCCAGTGGCCGAGAAAGTCGAGATTAATTTCTATAAGGACGGCGAGCTGGGGACGCGGCGTTACTGGTCACAACCGATGGAATTAGATTACCAAACCGGTGTCTGGTCGGTCTACGTGCGTGAAAGCCTGCACGGCATGTATTACGATTTCGCCGTGACCATTGACGGGGTGACCAATTTAACCGGTGATCCCTACGCCCGAGCGGCCGGTATCAACGGCGCGCGCAGCATGGTGATTGATATGCGCAAAGTCAACCCAGAGGACTGGTGGCAGGATAAAGCACCCGCACCGACAGCTGAAACCGTCATTGATGAATTACATGTCAAGGAATTTTCCTGGGACCCGCGCGGAGGCTGGTCAGAGGAGGCGCGTGGCAAGTATCTAGCTTTCACCCACAATGACACGACGCTGGATAATAAGGGCGAATTACCAACTGGTCTTACTTACCTAAAGAACCTGGGTATCACGCACGTGCAGCTAATGCCGATTTATGACTACGGCTCCGTCGACGAAAACGATGATACGCAGTTCAACTGGGGTTACGACCCAGTGAATTACAATGTACCCGAGGGGTCGTATTCGTCTGATCCTCATCACGGCGAGGTGCGCGTGCGCGAACTAAAGCAGGCCATTCAGGCGTTACACCAAAACGGTTTTCGCGTCATCATGGACGTAGTCTATAACCACACTTGGAACCTCGACCACGCTTTTCAAAAAACTATGCCGTACTATTACTATCGTACCTGGGAGGACGGTTTACTGTCTAACGGCTCGGGCTGTGGCAATGATGTGGCTAGCGAGCGACCAATGGTCCATAAATACATCGTGGATAGTGTACTTTATTGGGCAAGGGAATACCACATTGACGGCTTTCGCTTTGACCTGATGGGGCTACTAGACGTTGACCTAATGAATGATATTCGGGCGAAGCTAGACGATAAATATGGCAAGGGTGAGAAACTAATGTACGGTGAGCCTTGGGCGGCTGATAAGACTGCTACTACTATAGACCTGGCGCATAAAGGTAATATAGGTAAATTAGATACTAATATCGGCATGTTTTGTGACGACACCCGAGATCTAATCAAAGGCAGTGCAGGAGACAAGAAAGCGACCGGCTTCGTTAACGGTGCGCCGCGTACCGAGCGGCGTCTGCTAGATGCCGTCAAGGCCTGGCGCGTCAACGGCTCGCCGATCAAGACGCCGGGGCAAATCATTAATTACGTCAGCGCCCACGATAACCAAACCTTGTGGGACAAGCTATCCGAAACCACGCCTGATGAAACCCAGCGAATGCGCCAGTATCGCCTGGCCGTCGCCATCTATATGACCTGTCAGGGGCGACCATTTATGCTGAGCGGTTCAACCTTCTGCAGAACTAAGGATGGCGATGATAATTCACACAATGCACCGATTGAGTTGAACCGCCTGGACTGGGGCGCCATTTCCGATAACACTGGTCTCTATCGCTACTATCAGGGGCTGATTGAACTGCGTAAAATGCTACCCGGGCTAACCGACAAGTCCGGTACGGCGCACGAAGACATCTATAATGAATGGGCAGCACCAGACATGGTTGGCTATATGGTCGACAATACCGACAGCGACGACAGCTGCACCTCGCCCTGGACCGATTTAATTATCGTCTATAACCGCAACCCGAACGAGCAAGAATTTGATTTAGGCGAGGACGAGTGGGAGCGCCTGGCCGACGATTACGACACTTATCGTTGGAAAGCACCCGAAAAATTTAGTGGCAAATACAAGGTCGCGGGCACCGGCTGGGTGATGTTTGGCGCGCGCAAATAGCTTGTCATAGATGGTATAATGATATCTATGAAAGATATTATTTTGACAGGTGACCGTCCAACAGGACGATTGCATCTAGGGCATTACATCGGCTCACTAAGAAGGCGAGTAGAGCTACAGAATTCGGGTAAGTATGATCCGTTCATTATGATTGCGGATACTCAGGCGTTAACAGATAACGCCAAGAACCCAGCTAAGGTACGCGATAACGTGTTGCAGGTAGCACTAGATTATATGTCGGTTGGTATTGATCCGGCAAAAACGACTATCTTCATTCAGTCGCAAGTCCCGGCGCTACCCGAACTAACTATGTACTACATGAATCTAGTCTCTATTAGCCGACTAGAGCGCAACCCGACCGTGAAGAGTGAGATCAAGCAGAAGAGCTTCGGCGAAGGCGTACCAACAGGCTTTGTGGTGTATCCAATTTCGCAGGCTGCCGATATTACTGCATTTAAGGCCAAATGGGTGCCAGTTGGCGAGGACCAGCTGCCGATGATCGAGCAAACACGCGAAATTGTGCGATCATTTAATCAGACCTATGGCGAAGAGGTACTAATCGAGCCAGAAGCGATTCTGCCGCCAGAGGGGTTGAGCCGTCGCTTGCCGGGGCTTGATGGCAACGCTAAGATGAGCAAGTCCCTAGGTAACTGCATCTACCTATCAGATGACGAAAAGACATTACACGATAAGGTCTTTAGCATGTACACCGATCCTGATCATATTCATGTATCTGATCCTGGCAAGATTGAGGGCAACATGGTGTTTGAATATTTGGATGTCTTCGCGCCTGGCGACCCCAAGGTAGCGGAGTACAAAGAGCAGTACCAGAAGGGCGGCCTGGGCGACGTAGTAGTAAAGAAATATCTGTTTGATATCCTTAACGATATTCTAAAGCCAATTCGCGAGAAGCGTGCCGAGCTGGAGCAAAATCCAGCGGCGATTTGCGAACTGCTGCACCAGGGATCAGAGAAAGCAGCCTGTATCGCCAGCCAAACCCTAACTCAAGTCAAGGATGCAATCGGTATTAACTATTACGGAGATTAAATGCGCTTAGACGCTTACTTATCCAGTCAGCATCAAGATCTGTCGCGAGCGTCGATTCAGAAGCTAATTAAGGATGGCAAGGCGACGGTGAATGGTACCGTCGTCAAAAAGCCAGCATATGATGTAAGTGAGCCAGCTGTCGTCAGACTAAGCATCCCAAAGCAACTGGACTTCGTTGATGAGATAGCTGCTTTCCAGAAGCAAGTATTGTTCGAGAATGATAACGTGGTAGTTGTAAACAAGCCAGCAGGCATGCTGACGCACAGCAAGGGCGAGTTAAACAACGAATTTACTGTGGCTGATTTTGTTCGGTCACAATTTGACCCAGCGGAAGCAGCCGAACAGAGAAACAATAATCGTCTAGGCATTGTACACCGCCTAGATCGGGCAACCAGTGGCGTATTAATCTGCGCCCGGAATCTAGCGACAGCCAGCTATCTACAAAAACAATTTAGCGAGCGTAAAGCCCATAAAACCTATCTGGCGCTAGTTGAACGTGCGCCTAAGCATAGCGCCGCCCAAATTGATCTGCCAATTGCTCGTGATATCCGTCGGCCAAGCGCCTTCAAGGTAGATGGCAAGGGTAAGTCAGCCATTACGAGCTACCGCATTCTAAAATACTTTGATGATGGCTCAGCGTTAATGGAGTTAAAGCCTCTAACCGGTCGAACCCACCAATTGCGGGTTCACTTGAGTTATATTGGCGTACCGATTATCGGCGACCCGGTCTATGGCCATGGTAAATATGGCGATCGACTATGGCTACATGCTTATCAGCTAGAAATTACCGTCCCGACTAGCGACAGTAATCAGCGGATGACTTTTACGGCAGACTTGCCCAAAGATTTTAAGAGTGCAATCGAGGAACGCAATGAAATCTAGTCCGATGCTGGACGGCTTAATATTGAATAGCCATACACGTCATCTATTAGAAGACTATCTAGCTAATCCAGCCCAGGCGATGCTATTAACAGGACCAGTAGGAGTGGGTTTAGGTACAATTGCCCAAACGCTAGGGCATCAGCTAGCTGGTGTGAGCGTGGTGTATTTAGCACCCACACTACACAATGCTCAGAAGACGGCCATTATTAACGCTGATGACATTGAGTACATAACCGGCATCGTACGCGACAAGCGTAGCGACCGCTTGGTCATTGTTATGGACGACGTCGATAAGACCGCACCAGGGGTGTTTGAGCGAATTCTAAAGATAGTCGAAGAGCCAGTGCTCAATGTGTATTATCTATTCACTACGCACAACCCGATAGCCATACCGCGCACCATCATCAGTCGTTCGCAAGTAATTGATGTGCGAAAGCCCAATGCCAACGATTGCGACAAACTACTAGCAGGTATAGACGCCGCTAAGCGTACACAGGTTAAATTTCTAGCCAATCGTTGCCCTGCAACCATGGGGAGACTAATCAATAACCCTGATGATTTTGCCAAAGCAGCCCAGCAAATGACATCTGCTAAGCAGTTCATAACAGGTAACACAGATTTCCGTCTAGGGCTAGTTGCACAATTTAAGGATCGTGCAGATGCTATAGAGTTCATCGGGATGTTGGCAAATCTAACCGAATATATTCATAAGAGCGGCAGCATACAATACGACACTAGACTGGCACGGAACTTACAACTAATTAGCACTATAGCCGATCGCCTGAATACTAATGGCAACGTTAAAGCGCAGCTATTAAATTTAGCAGTATGCTATAATTGATAAAGTATGTACGCATTAATTGCATTGTTACTGATAACTATGATGGTAGTGTTCTACCCAGAGCATCGCGAAGTCGAGCATAAACCATCACGCCTAGAAGCACAACTGAATAAGTTGTGGGATATCTCGCTAGGTGCCATTAAGGACAAGAAGTATCTACGCGCCGAGAAAGCACTGCTAACTATTTTGCGTTTCGACGAGCGCAACGCTAGGGCATATAACCGCTTAGGAATTCTGTATGCCAAGCAGGGGCAGTTGGACGATGCTATTGAGTGTTTTGAGATTACACAGAGTCTAGAGCCTAGCCCATCATCCCTGCACAATGTCGGCTTGATTTATTACGAGGTAGGGAAGTATGACCGCGCAGCGCAGGCGTTCGAACAAGCCTTGCGGCTAGAAGATAATGTGGCATCGCGTCACATTGCCTATGCTAAGGTGCTAGAAAAGCTAGGCGATACAAAACATATGATTCGCGAGCTAGAAGCAGCAGTTAACCTAGAACGCAATCCACAGTCATTGGGTCTACTGGCAGATGCTCTCGGCCGAATTGGCGAGAATGACCGTGCTGAGAAGATCCGTAAATTAGCTAGTCGCATGCGTGCACGTGGCAATAATACTCGCATTAAGCAGCCCAAAAAAGTAAGTGTATAATTACTGTAGCCTCGCCGCCTGTAGTTCCGATACGAAAAAATTCAGATGATAGATAACATTAAGCTTGAATCTGACGCTATACTTTGATAATATAAATGAAGCACTTTAATATGATTAATGCCAATTTAGCTCAGCTGGTTAGAGCAGTTGCTTTGTAAGCATCAGGTCCTCGGTTCGAATCCGAGAATTGGCTCCATAAATATTGCCTGGATATGCTGGGGTAGCGAAGTGGTCAACCGCTGCAGACTGTAAATCTGCCCTCGTAATGAGTTCGGGGGTTCGAATCCCTCCCCCAGCACCATGTGTGCGATATTATTCCAGCTACAGCCCCACGGGGCTGTTTTTGGTATAATGAATGTAATATTAGTAATAGTCTAAGGAGGAACATGATTGACCGCGTTAAAACTATTACAAAAGGCTTTGTAGTCGGCGCTACCATGTTAGTTCCGGGTGTGAGCGGCGGAACGACTGCGATTATACTAGGGATTTACACGCGCCTAGTCAAAGCTGTTGCCGACTTAAGGGCGAATTTTAAGGCGAGTTTGATGTTTCTAGTCCTGTTTGCGTTCGGTGGAGGGCTGGGAATCCTAATTGCGGCGCGACCGCTCGATCACCTAGTTAAGACTTACACCATGCCAACCATGTTCTTCTTTATGGGAGTCGTACTAGCTGGTATACCCATTATGCTGCGCGAGGCAAAAATTAAGCGTGATTTTCATTGGTCGTACTTAATATATACAGCTATTGGTATTGGCTTAATCGCATTAATGGCGATATTTAAGGCTGACGAGACTAGTACAACAATGGGTGCTAACTTGGGCAGCATACTAATGTTATTTGCAGCAGGCTTTATTGCGGCAATCGCTTTGGTGCTGCCAGGAATCAGCTTTTCATATTTTATGCTACTGCTCGGGCTATACGACGAAATGCTGTTGGCAATTAAGTCACTATATCTACCGTTCTTAATTCCACTAGGAATCGGTCTAGTCGTCGGTATACTGACTACCACTAAGGTGTTAGAGCGCCTCATGGATCGCTATCCTACTCCAACGTATCTAATTATCATGGGGTTTATGCTTGGTTCGCTAGTGCAGGTGTTTCCGGGCATACCAAGTGGCTGGGATTGGCCGATCTGCGCGACTACGCTAGCACTAGGCGTCTTGGCTATTATTGGGCTAAGTAGGTTGGAGGGCGTAAAGACTAGCGGTAGGCCCAAGAATACAAACACTGGCCTTTCAAGAGCAAGTAGCTCCGCTAAGAAGGAGACTACAGAATAACATATAAGTAGTAATATACCCATCTAAAAAACACCCGCTTGGGGTGTTTTTTGATTAATGCTTCTTGGGCTTTACTTCGTTGCGGCCAAGATTCTTCTTGGTCTCCGTAAAGACTTCGTGTTGGCGAGTCTTAGGATTGTACTTCTTTAGAGTCAGCTTGCCCTGGCTATGGTTAGTGCGATTCTGTGGATTAACAGTCGTATAGACACGCGTCTTACCATCTGCACTGACTAGGCCAATGAACTTACGCTTTGACTTACTATTGCTCTTTGCCATATCGAATATATATTATCATAAAATGCTAATAATACCAAATAAAAGGGCGGTCGCGTTAACGATCGCCCAATGGTTATATGTCAGAGTAGAGTAGTAGATTCAGCGTATAGACTCAATGAGCATGACACGCAGGGTCACAAAGCGACCCCGTATCTTGTGCGAAAATTATCATTACTCATATCGCCCTGTATAAATACATTATCATGTTCGTGCGTAACACGATAGCACTCATATTTAATAGTTTCACAGAAATTATTCTGTTGTGATTCATCATGCCGCTTTTTAAGACAATCTACGGCTTCCCTTAGATTGTCCTTGCCAATTTTTCTTATATCATTTTTGATGCGGCCTTCCAATTCATTATTACCATGTGATTTATCGTCAAGCTCGTTCTCAAGATCTTGCAATGCGCAAGTCAATTTTGGCAAAGCATTCACGAGATTGATCAGCTTATCAACTTGCTGCTCTCTGAATATCGCTTTGATTGCTTCACTATAACTAGGCGACATAAATTGGTTGCTACAGTCTAGCACACATATGATTTTGACAGTTAGATCATGGTCGCTAACCTCGTTACGTCGTATCACGCCCTCCAATTTACTGATCAGAGTACTGATACCATCGCGAGACATCCACAGATATCTAACTGACTTACGTATATTGACATCTATCGCAGCACAATCTTCCATATTCACTCCAATCTAAAAGTACAATCTTAACGTTTGCCAAGATTCTTTTTATATAACACATACTGTTAGTTTTGTAAATAAATAGACGCCTGATATGGCGTCTAAAATAGTCAAGAATATGGAGCCGCCTTCGAGATTTGAACTCGAGACCCCTTCCTTACCATGGAAGTGCTCTACCACTGAGCTAAGGCGGCATCTCTAAGAAATATAATAGCAAACACGCTTATATATCGCAAGGGCGATTTTAGCTATCGACACTGGGATTATCGATTTGCCTGGCTAGCCACAGACCCACGCGCAACATCTTATCGATAGTAGATAGCTCAATAGGCTTCTCAATAGAATATACCAATAACTTATTATCCGTAAGCTCAATATCAATATTGGTGAAATAAGTTGCCAGCATATTCTGAACCCTTAAGCTAAACAAATGCTGTAGTGCCGGAATATCATCGGGTGCAATATATAGACTAAAATGCTCGCGAAACTTATCTAGAATCGGCTGCGATAAGCTATTAAGGTCAATCTCATACATACGTAGGAATGATATTAGCATAGCACTATAGTCATCATGATCAGCCAAACCATTTAGGTACATATGCGGTAAGTTACTGCTACGTAAGCTAATCTCGCATATAGTCCAGGTTTGAGTAGTTAATGGTTTATCAGGCAGGTAGACGTCATGTGTGCGTTGCAGTAGCTGCACCGGGTAGTCACCAATTATGCCGCTAGCATAATTATCGTCTGTCTGATCAGGCGATGCGGTTAAGCCGCGAACAGGTATGTAATCGACATCACTCTGTGGAATGGCCGTGCCGTAATATGTCATATTATACTCAGCGCATATCTTACCGAATGTCGGACGGTCGTAACGGCTAGGACGAAACTTCATTCTGACTCTCCATCAGATTTATCGGCTTTGCGACCGTAATCTAAACATGCATTCATATATTCTACATGCGACCAGGTAGTAGGCGAGGCAGATATTACCTTATCGCCGCCGAGGCTAACTTGCTCAGGTAATCCATTGTTGTCCTCGATGGCCTTATCAGTCCAGTCCAAGATATGTTTACCATAGTCTAAATTGCCCAAACTTATTTGATAGTCCGCCAGCCACAGCGAAGTCACATACCATGTATTCTCATACCCACCGTAGCCGTCACTCTCATAACGAGGCGATCGCGGCTTGTCATTAGTTAACGCAAAGCGTCCGGATAACGTATGCCAAGCTTCAGCTAAGACATCGGTGTCAAACAAGTCGAAACGCCATGCCGCATAGAAGCTAGCCACATCGATGATTTCATCAAAGCTTATCGTATCATCCTTGCGAGTAAATCCTCGATAAAAGTAATTGCGACGCTTATTCCACAATAGATACGCTCCCTCACGCATTTCATCACTGGTCGTGCGATATTTAATTGCACTACCCGTGTCCTTGAAATGCTCAGCTAAATCAGCCGCTAGCGACAAAGCCTTGTAGGTTATAGCCGTAGTGTAGGTCGTTGTCTCGTATACAGTACCCCAGACATCGTAGGATGGCTTGGGCAATTTTGTTGCTGGGTCTATATAATCAGATAGGAAGTCTGCAATTGGGATAGCTAACTTGCTAAATAATTTCTTCCATTCGGCAATTTTTGCTTTATCAGATATAGCAAGTTGTGCTGCCCGGCAGAATGAATATAGCACCGTGGCAGTTTGGTCACTCTGAATCGGCAAAACCGTCTCACCATTATGCACCCACGGGTGTGATACTTGACCTAATGTACCATCAGGGCGATAAACCTGACATATATAACCGCCCTTTGATAGCGAAGATAATATAAAGTCGTAGAAGTTGAGTGCCTCACGCATATAGCCAAGCCTAGCGTACAGCAAGGCTGTCATAGCACCGTCACGAGGCCAGCAATCAGTATATACACTAGATGTATGACGCAGCACCTCGGTATCTAGGCTAGAAATAATCGCACCATGGTTATCGGTCATGGCTTTGGCAAGCAGCAGTGAGTTGATAAAGGTGTAGCGGTAGTCACCATCAACCTTGGTGGCTGCTATATGGGCAGCCGGCTTAATCCACTCAGTCCAATATTCATCAGTTCTGCGTAAGCGATTATCAAAACCGTCGACATTAAAGCGATGCAGCTCATGCAGGACGTTATGTAGGTCGTCACCAGCCGCTAACTCATAATGCACACGCGCTGAATCGTGTGGGTCTAATTGCATACTAAACTGAATAATAGAATCGGTTAGCCCGTGCTCAATCGGGTTCTCGGCCAGGTGGCCATCTGCCGCATCACACCATACGCCGTCACGATGATTGGCACCAATACCGCCAAAGCGCCCCACACTGTAACTATCGAAAGGAATGTTACCGCCATCCTGGCAGGTTATACTGCCAGTTAGCGCTAGTGCCACATTGCCCTTGTAGTGGTATATAACAGGGTAGGTGATGTCAGCAATGGCATGTGCAGGAAGATACTCGGCCGTATCGTGTCCATCGGGCGATTCATTAATCACAAAGGCTTGATGCAGATATAGCTTAATATCTCGTCGACGATTAGCCGTATTTATAACGTGAACGTTACGTGCGAATACATTAAGCTCATAATCTACAAAGTCCTGAAACTCAATGCGGATGTCTAGCCATGGGTTATTGGCGATTGTGCGACCGATCAGACGGCCAGGATAGTATTTTTGGGTAATATTCCATGCACCGTCATCCAGCCAATGAATAGCACCGTCGACATATACACCAATCTTGTGATGAGGGGCCAATTCGTTGGAATGGTTACTTAGGCCAACGTATGGGTAATAGAGATCATTAACAGATGCAGTATTGTCCATGCATACTGCCATGCTACCGTTTGATAAAATCAACGGTCGTGCCATATAGTCTCTACCTCCTCTATTTTATAGATTAAACTTAATTAATACGCGCATGTTCTTGATGTTCAATCAAGCGATACCTAATATCGCGCAAGGCGTTCATGTAATACAAAAATGCATCGTATGGGGACTTATACGGCGAGAAATAAGCATGCACGTCACCATCGTTCCAATACTTTGTGCTCATATAATACGGATGGTCGGACGTAGTTAAGCGTCGCCAATCGCCGATTAGGTTGATATCCTCGGTTGCCATAATGGCAGGTGCCAGTGAATACAGATAGTGCTGAGACTCTTGCTGCATGCGGTTGCCTAACCATGCCGATAAGTCACGTTCCGAATCAGCCCAGGTCGTAGTATACGGCACATCCAAGCTGTCAACTGGTTCAAATGCTTCGGCGGCTTCGCTAATAGTCATAAACTTATGATCCTTGCTCTTTAGCCACTCCTTCGGTAATGCACGTAGAAAATCAAAGATACCAGTATCGGCCCATTGATGCTCGCCAAAGGTCTCGTAGTCAATGAAGATATTGGTTAGCGGTGAGTCCTTGTCCTCGCCAATCCATTCGACATACTTCTCGGCTGTTAGCGGATATTCCTTCCAGCTATGATCGCCGAAACGGAAGGCAATGTCATCGCTGAGTTTATAGTTCTTTAGCAGCAGTCGCGTACGTGATGTATTGTTTGGCTGATAAACATAGTTAGGGCTGCGCCAGCCTAGAATCTTTTCCCAACCTTCAGCCAGAACCGCTTTGTAGCCGTGGATATCAGCCCACTTACCAAGGTCGTTATTATAGGCCAACTCGGTGTTACGAAAAGCCGTAGGGGTTACGCCAAACAATTCCTGAATGCGCTTCGCGTGCAACGCAACCTGACGGTCAAACTCAGCACGGTTGTAGAAGAAAGCTAGCGAGTGATAATACGTTTCACCGATAACTTCCACACGACCAGTCTTAATTAAGTCCTTGAAGCTGTCCAATACTTCAGGTGCATACTGCTCACACTGCTCGATAAAGGTACCAGTAATGGAGATGCTTAATCTAAATTCGGGATAACGGTTCAATAGGTCCTTCAGCACAGCATTGGTTGGCAGATAGGACTTAGCAGCTACCTTACGCAATATTCGGGCGTTATTGCTACCAAAGTAGCTGTGATTAGTACCCGTATCAAACGCGGAATACTCGCGCACGCGCCACGGTTGATGCACGTGTAGATATAGTTGAATAGATTTAGACATGTTTTACCTCCCTACGATTCCTTCTAGTTGATTTGCGATGAGTTTGAATTAAACGATTGTATTGTGCCGTCATTTTACGGGCTACGTCGCCCCAGTTACAGCTAAGATATTCGCGACGAGCACCTTCGACTAGGTCGTCATGTAGAGCAGGCGACAGCGATATTCCGATAATCTCATCGGCCATTTTACGCGTATCCCAATAATCGAAGCGCATCACACTATGTAGCACTTCGCCAACACCCGATGTCTTAGACAATAGGATAGCGGAGTTATAGAAAGCAGCTTCTAGGGCAGTCAATCCGAATGGCTCACTCACAGATGGCATGATGAAGATATCACCTAGCTCATATAATTCGCGGAATTTAGCGCCACGCACAAATCCTGTAAATATAACGCGATCCGATATACCCAAGTCAGCCGCAAGCTCTATCAGCTGATCACGCTGTTCACCCGATCCAGCGACTACGAACAGTAATTTTGGATTCTTTTGGATGGCCAGGGCAGCAGCCTTCAATAGATACGACAAGCCCTTCTGAACAGTCAAACGACCAATGCTGACAACAGTTGTATAGCCCAACTCATGCATCTTCCTTACATACGAATAGTTGTCCGTCTGAACAGTCGTGCGTGTTAGCTCACTCGGATCAATCGAGTTATGGATCACTTCTACCTTACTAGCTGGGATACCATACTCGCGGCAGATAATATCCTTAGTAATTTGAGATACTGCAAATATCTGATCGGCCATATGCAAACTATAGAACTCAATATCATGAATTAGAGGGTTACCGCGATGTCCACCAGCACGATCAAACTCAGTAGCGTGCACGTGAATAACTAGGGGTGCACCAGTGGCTTTCTTTACGCGCACACCAGCCTCCATAGTTAGCCAGTCGTGAGCGTGGATAATATCAGGTTGTAAATTCCTTTGCTCTACAATGCGCTCTACACGGTCAGCATATTGGTGAGTTGCCGCAACAAAGCCCTTGCCATAAGCCTTAGCGTGACGGCAAGTACGCGACCCGTGGCACCAAATACAGTTGCCAGAATAGGCTCCCATGGCGATATAATTTCCTTCTTCGTCAATCATCGGTTGCGCATCCGTAGCCGGAATCACTTCCATAAACTCTTCAGCTTTGCTGTTATCAGCCTTATATGGCAGCATGAATTTAATATCCAGGCCCTGACCAGCTAATGCTTTGGCCATTTGATAACAAGCGACGCCGAGACCACCGCTATTGTGTGGTGGTAGCTCCCATCCCAGCATCAGCAATTTCATACGTTTCTGTCTCTTTCCCCTCTAAATTACCTTAACTGTGTTCATTATAACCAATAGCGCGATTTGTGTAAAGCCCAAGACATAATCTTAATTTTGTAGCAATATGTACAACGCTAACAGTGGCGTTTATACCAAATTTCTCAAAGTACGCCCACATAGCAAACGAAATAGTTGACTATATTACAACAGACTACAGATTAAAAAATTAGCCCGTAAGGGCCAATAAATAAAATCATGGCACGGGCAGACGGGTTCGAACCGCCGACACCAGGTTTTGGAGACCTGTGCTCTACCAACTGAGCTATGCCCGTATAATCCATATATTATTATATTAAGAAATATAATTCAATATGGGAGTGGTCTAGATTATGCCAGGTTGTGGTATAGTAGGTATAGTTAATTTTAGGAGAGTAGATAGATGGAAACGTTAACATTAACTAGCCCAATTGTTATGGTCGTAGTAGGCGTACCAGGCTCTGGTAAATCATATTTTGCAGAACGCTTTGCCGACACTTTCGGCGCCGCCATCGCCAGTCAAGACCGTATCCGCTGGATGCTATTTTCTAAGCACACTTATAGTAAGACTGAAAACGACATAGTCCGCCAGGTTGACGGACTGTTAATCGAGCAGCTGCTAAGGACCAAGCGAACCTTTGTTATAGATGGTGGATACAATAAAGAGCTCGACCGACGTAAGCTCGCTGCCCGGGCTCGAAAGGCTGGCTATAAAGTACTGACCATCGCCGTACAAACCGATATGGCGACAATTCGTCGACGCGCTCTGCACCGTAGCGAGTCGAATGTAGGTGATAAATACAAGCAGAGTCTGACAGCAGAGCAGTTAGACCAGTTCATTAAAGCCTACGAAGAGCCGCGAGTCGATCGTGATAACGTAATCGTAATTAGCGGCAAGCACAGCTATGACGCACAGGCACGGAATGTTTTGAAGCGCATTGTTGCTAGCGGGCGAGCTGTGCCGACTATTAGCCCATCTAATTCGGTTACCAGTAAGAGAACGGCCCAGCCTCGATCGGGGCGCAGTATTAGCATTGACCGGCACGCTGATGCTGAATAGACTACATTTAATTAAGCGCAAGAGCAGTCCTACTTCATCCGAAGTAATTGCTGATGAGGAATTTGGTCATGTCTCTATCAAACGCATACGCCGACCAGTCATTACATATAAAATATCGACCAATGGTTCAATTTCAGTGTATGCACCGCGCATGGTTTTAGCGTCTGAGCTAAAGCACTTTATTGATGCTAATCGCAATAGCATTCGCACTAACTTACATCGTGTCAATTCAGCTCACACATATAAAGATGGGGATAGGATTGGACACCAGCACATACTAAGGCTGCAGCCTGGGGTCCGCTGGTACAGCCATATTGGCGAGCACGAAATTACTATTAAGTACCCATCAAGTATTTCGGATAGCGTGTTACAGCAAAAGATTCGAACTGTAATCGAAAAATGCTTGAGACAAGAGGCTTCTAGCTATCTGCGACGACGCCTGTATCAGTTAGCGACCAAGTACGGATTTACGATTGACATTAATAAATTCCGTACCAGTCATGCCAAAACTCGCTGGGGTAGTTGTAGTTCGACGGGTACGATATCTCTAAACATTATGTTGATGACGTTGCCAGATGACTTATGCGACTACGTCATACTGCATGAGCTAACCCACACCAAACATATGAATCATAGTGCTGCATTTTGGCGTGATTTAGAAAAGGTATGCCCAGGCGCCAAGGACCGTCGGGAGCGTCTAAAAAAGTTCTCACCGTATTTATAACGGATATGGTAATATAAAAATATGAGGCAGCTAATCAGGATTGAATTGAGTCAGGTTGCAACGCGTACATTGCAGTGGTCAGGAGTAGTCATCGCCTTCCTACTGATTACCTATGCGTCCATTGCATTATCTGACAACAGCATTATTTTATTTAGTCGTTTAAGTGGGAAAACCCTAGTAGACAGTAGCGCTGCACCCTCGATGGTGACGGCGGCCGTTATTCTACTAATCTGCGCAGTAGGCTTCATTAGGCCACCACGTACTAAGCGTTGGATTATGGCAGTTTTAGGATCGTATTATATTACACTAGCGCTGCTATCAATTTGGTCGACGACTATGCATAGCATAGAGCTGATCTCTATCTCTTGGCTAATACTACTAACCACCACTGGTGTAATCTGTGGTCGCATTGCTTTGTTGATCGGTGACATCGTTTCGCTGGTTGCAATATCCGTAGGCTGGTTTGCCGTAGCTGGCGGCTCCGCAAACGGCTATCTACTGTTGGTACTTATGATGATGCTGTCTTATTTTACAGCCTATTTCTTCTATGCGCTTAGACAATCTGGCCTAATTAAGATGCGAGACTATAACAAGCTAAAGCAACGCGAGCGCCTGCAGACTAGGCGACTAAAGGCGGTAATGAACGGCCTCAATGATATGGTACTAAGCTTTGATAGCAACGGTATAATACGTCTCTATAACGCCGCTACTCTAGACCTATTGGATACCAACCGCGATCTCATCGGCATCAAGATTGACAGCCTAATTCCACTAACCAACGAAAACGGCGATCGTATATTAGTTAGTCAACTTTATCAGTCACTACGAAAGGCGACAGTTCGTAACGACCTAATCTATCAATACAAGGATGGCGAGAAAATCAATCTGCACATTACACTCCTACCGCTAAGAGGTGACTTTGATACCAAAGCCCAAAGCGAAATCGGGGGATATATCATGATTGCACGCGACATTACAAAAGAGAAATCATTAGATGACGAAAAGGATGAGTTTATTAGTGTAGTTAGTCACGAATTGCGTACACCAGTGGCAATTGCCGAAGGCGCTCTGTCTAACCTCCAGTTCTTAATGGAGAAGAAAGCCGATATCAGCACCTTCAGCAAAACGCTTGACGCGGCTCACAATCAGATTCTCTATCTAGGCCAGATGGTGAATGACCTATCAACACTCAGCCGAGCACAGCGCGGAGTATATATGGATAACGAATCTATCGATATTAAGAACTTTATGGAATCACTAAAGGGCAAATATCAGAACGATGCCGACAACCGCAAGCTATACCTGAAGCTCGTGATCGACACCGATGGAGCCGTTAGTGTACCTAGCATGGTGATAGAAGAAATCATGCAGAATATGATCACCAACGCTCTAAAGTACACAAAAGAGGGCGGGGTAACGATTGGTGTGAGACCTGGCTCAGACAAGAAACACGTCGAATTTTATGTTAAGGATACCGGCATCGGCATTAGCAAAACCGATTTGCCACACGTTTTTCAACGCTTCTGGCGTAGCGAAGATTATCGCACGCGCGAAACATCGGGTACCGGTTTAGGCCTACATGTAGTCGATCAGCTGGCCCATAAGGTTGGCGCACAGGTTCACGTCGAGAGTCGGCTGAACCATGGATCGCGCTTTAGCTTTGAGCTGCCACGGGCAGTGTAATCGTGATATAATCGAAAATATGAAGTATGAGTTTAGTATCGGTTGGTGTATCTTTGGTATAATCCTAACCGCCCTAGGTCTTTTGTTGGTGCGCTTCTATAAGCAGGTGGCCGACAACTTTGGCTGGGGTGCCAATAGCTATAATAAATATCAAATGATTGGCGTTGGCATGTGCGTCGTAGGCATCATCATGATCTTTAACCTACACACTCTGATTCTAGACCTCATTGGCACCACGTTCTTTGGTGCGATAATTAACGGGGGAAAATAGAGCTAGTGATAACATTTGCGGATTTTTCCGGAATGTTATACACTAGACTTGACAGCTTGAGTAATCAAGCTCTTTTAAATAAGGAGTAAAATGGCGAGTGAAGGCAAACAAAAGAAGGTCGTTCGACGCATCAAGGCTAAGGTAGGTGACGGGGTCAAGTCATCTGCTACCAGCGCACAGGCAAAGACAGCGACCGTCAAAAAGAAGGCTACAGCGAGCACTAAGCCTGCAGTCAAAACAAAAGCTACCAGTAGCACATCGGTAGCTAAGAAGTCCAAAACTACATCAGCCAAGTCCGCTAGTGGTACCAATAGCAAGCCAGTCTGGGTTGCTCGGCCATTTATAGCGATCGGGCACTATTTCCGGGATAGCTGGCGCGAACTGAAGCAAGTTCAGTGGCCCAATCGTGCTGCCACGTGGAAGCTTACACTAGCAATTGTGGTGTTCTGCATTGTAATCGGTATATTTATAACACTATGCGATTTTGTCTCGCAGTGGCTAATTGAGGAGGTAATACTATAATGGCAAAAGTAAATCGTTACGATAGTCGACGTCAGTGGTACGCTATCCATACCTATTCAGGTTATGAAGAGCAGGTAGCTGACCAAATCCGTCAGCGTATTCAGGGTGTCGATATGGCTGACAAGATTTTCAATGTTCTAGTGCCGAAAGAGAAGATGATTGTCATCAAAAATGGCAAGCGCAAGGTAGTTGACCAGAAAATATTCCAGGGCTATGTGCTAGTAGAAATGAAATTGACCGATGAAACTTGGTTCATGATTCGCAATACTCCAGGTGTAACGGGCTTTGTTGGCGCTGGTACTGACCCAACCCCAGTTAGCAATAAAGAGATTGAGAAGATCAAGAAGCGTATGGGCCTAGAAGAGCCAAAGCATGACATTGATTTAGTGATCGGCGAAGTAGTCAACATCACCGATGGTCCATTCAAGGGCTTTGAGGGCAGCGTTTCGGAAATCGATCCGGTTAAGGGCAAAATAAAGGTAATGGTTAGCATGTTTGGGCGCGACACCTCAGTAGAGCTAGACGCCTTGCAGGTTAAGAAGATTTAGTGTAATATATATACGTTACGCACTTATAAATTATAAGTAAAAGGATATATCGATATGGCAAAGGAAAAAGTATTAGGCAACTTGAAGCTTCGTATCCCGGCCGGTCGTGCAACTGCTGGTCCTCCGGTAGGTTCGACGCTAGGTCAGTGGGGCTTGAACATGATGGACTTTATCAACCCGTTCAACGAGGCCACTAAGGACATGATGGGTAAAGAGGTTATCGTACACCTACAGGTTCTAGATGGTCGCAAATTCCGTTGGACCTGCTTGGGTCAGCCGGTTGACGATTTGATTCGCGAAGCCGCTGGCATCAAGAAGGGTTCGGGTAAACCGCAGGCTGATAAGGTTGGAAAAATCACCGACGCTCAGGTCGCTGAGATCGCCGAGAAGAAGATGAAGTTCTTAAACGCCAATGATCTAGAGGCCGCCAAGAAGATTGTGGCTGGCACTGCCCGCTCCATGGGTGTTGTAGTCGAGGGCTAAACCTACTACAGCATAATTGTCGTTGTTCGCATTGAACATTCCAGCGTTAAAGCTATTGTAACCGTCAGTTGAAAAGCTGGCGGTTTTTTGGTATATTTACTATGTTGTTAATTTAATTTGTGGGAGATGATTACATCGTTAATACCACGAAAGGAGAATTATGGCTAAGAAAGCTGATCTTCTAGAGGAAGCAAAGGGCTTAGGCCTAGAGCTAACCGAGAAGAATACTATTGCCGAGATTGAGGCTGCTATTGCCGAAGCTAAGGCTGGCGCCAAGGTCGCTGAGAAGGACGTTGAGAAGGTTGAGGAAGTAGCCGAAGCCATTGATGAGAAAGTAGCTGAGGACGAAGAGCATTTTGCCAAGGCTGGTAAGCGCAGCGAGAAGGCAGTTAAAGCCGCTGAGGCTGAAGCTGAGCGTCAGGCTCGCAAAGAAGCTGGTGACACTACACCGCAGGATGGCGCTATTGCCAATATCGAGAAGGGTCCAGCACCCAAGACTCGCACGCTAGCTGAGCGTAAGGGCAAGAACTACCGCAAGGTTGCGAAGCAAATCGAATCTGGTAAGCTATACGGTCTAAAGGAGGCTCTAGAGCTAGCTACAAAGACCGCCACCACCAAGTTTGATAGCACGGTTGAAATACACATGCGCCTAGGCGTTGACCCGAAGCAGGCTGATCAAAACATTCGTTCAACCGTTGTTCTACCTAACGGTACTGGTAAGGATGTTAAGGTAGCAGCGCTGGTTGCTGATGGTGACATCGAGGCGGCGAAGGCTGCTGGTGCAACTTACGCTGGCGAGGAAGAGATTAAGGCCCTTCTAGAAAAAGAAAATCTGGACTTCGACGTGCTAGTAGCTACTCCGCAGTTCATGCCTAAGCTAGGTCGTTACGCCCGCATGCTGGGTCCGCGCGGCTTGATGCCAAATCCAAAAGCCGGCACAGTTAGCGCTAACCCTGTTGAAGCAGTTAAGCAGGCTAAGACTGGTAAGGTTGAGTACCGCGTTGACAAGCAGGGGAACATCCACTTGGGTATCGGTAAGGTATCATTTGGCGCGGACAAGCTATTAGAGAACGCCAACACTCTAATCACCAGTGTCAAGACAGCACGCCCAAGCTCGCTAAAGGGCAACTATCTACTATCAACCACTGTTACTACTACCATGGGTCCTGGTATCAAGGTTGATCTAGCGTTCTAATCTAGCTAGCTAGCAATTGGCTCGTTAATAAATCCCCGTCCGCGGGGATTTTTAGGTTATATGGTAAAATAGTATCTAATGAGCGAGATTGAAGATAGAAAATTAACGGCGCTAATGCCAAATGCTCGTTTCGTGGCTAACGACAAAGAAATGCTCGAAGTCGAGTCAGAATATCAAGCGTTCGAAGACCAGCTACGCGATAGAATTGCCAACGTTGAATACACAAAGCCAGGTTATGCTAAATACAACTACGATATTCAACGCATCTGGCATGATCCCTATGTACTAATTGCAATTCTCAGTGCACGCAAGCCAGACTTTAAAGCGTCAGACCCTGAAATTCGTGAGCTAATGGCAACATTGCGCGAGCCGCGACGACAGTATACTTTGACCACCACACCGCGTGATGGTAATGTGCTAGATGTAAAATTGGTCAACTACGATCTTAACTGCGTGGTAGATAGCGTATTGAGCTACGACGAAATGTGTGCCTATGCCGCCTATCTGCGTAGTCATGGCATGCGTCCCGATTTGTTTCCAGTCAGCAAATACCCTGATGCTTCCGAGCCAGTACAGTCGCCAGAATATGACTTTGATTTTAGCTTAACCAAAGATTCGCCTCAGCTGACCAAGTTGATCAAAACAGCCCAGCAGTATATCAACTTTCCGTATGTTTGGAGTGGCCACCAGCCCGAAACCTCTTTTGACTGCGCAGGATTTACAGAGTACTGCATGAACCAAGCGGGATGGCCAATTGACCATGTCACGGTTCAAGGTGTGTTTGACTATTGTGAGCCAATCAAAGAGCAGGATGCTCGCCCGGGCGATCTAATCTTCTTTAGTGGTACCTGGAATACCAATCGAATGTCACACGTGGGCATATATTTGGGCAATAACACGATGATCAACGCCTGCGTTCCAATTATTCGCTATTCGAATCTAAGCGACCATTGGAAACATCGCAATATCAGATGGTTAGACTTTGATTACGTGTTCGCTAGATTACCTCAGCAGGCCAGTTAGATAGGAGCAATTAATGCCAATCAAAATATTTCCTAGGTCAATTTCCAAGCACGACCAAGTTGACATCGTGGCACCATCGTCGCCAATACCTCAAGGTCGTTTAACCAAGGTTGTTGAATTTTTGACTAAGCTAGGTCTCGACACACGAGTCGGTCGAACCTTACAACGGTCAACCGATGTGTATACCGGTGTACAGGCAGGGCAAATCAAGGCAGCCGACCTGCCAACCTACGATAACTGCGGCTACATCGCCGGTAGCCCCAGGGAGCGCGCAGACGATATATTGTCGGCTACAGGTTCGGCGTTATTTTGCTTACGCGGTGGCTACACAGCGCTACAAACCATACCCCATCTACTAAATGACGAGCGTTTTTCTGAACTGGTTAAAAGAGCACCGGCCATCAGTGGCTATAGTGATATTACGCCATTAATAAACATAATTTACGATAGAGCTAGTCTAATTACCTACCATGCGCCGATGATAACACCGAATTTCACCAAGCCTAGCATGCTAGATGCCAACGGCCAGCCCAACCAGTATAGCTATGACTATTGGCGTAAATTTCTATTTACCGATTGGCAACAAGTTGAGCTAAAAAATCCAGTTGGACGATCGCTAAAAACCGTTGTTGGCGGCAAGGCCAGTGGTGATATCGTGGGAGGCAATCTCGAAGAGCTCCATTGGCTATGCGGCACGCCATATCAAATTGACTTGCACGACAAAATCTTATTCTTAGAGGACGTGGAAGTTGCGACTACTAACCTGGATGTAGATTTAACTCAGATGAAACTGGCAGGGTTATTTGATGGTGTAAATGGGATAATTTTGGGCGACTTTGTGGATTGTTCCAACTCGAGCGATGGCGACCTAACAGGCTACGAATCATTCACGGCTGAACAGCTAGTGATTGAGCGTCTAATGGAATACGCACCACATGTACCAATACTAGCGGGCTTGGCAGTAGGGCATGCCGTCCAGACCCTGACTATCCCCATTGGCGCACACTGCGAGTTGGATGCCGACCGTCAGACCATTGTAGTATACCGCCGATAGCGACATTTGACATGTTGGGCTAGTGATGTGGTAAAATATCTATAGCATATGGTTGGATCATATAATTCTAGTCACAACAACACCGAGCATTACGGCAGCTACGACTGTCGTGATTTGCCACGCTCCACCTGGCAGCCGCTCGAACAGTTTATTGACTTGGCTAACGCCAATCAGGCCGACGACGAGATAATTGATAAGCCCGCTGAGCTACGCGCCCTCAACGAGCAACACCGTCTAGTACGCGAGTTTGCTCGTAGCGAGATTAATGATTGCGCCTACGTTGCGGCGGCCCTTGGCGTTATCTATGATCAAGTGCGCACACCAGATGGGATGGTTGATTCCACTAAGGCTCGCGGCATCCTGCGCGACTATTTCAACAAAAACAAGTTTAGCGACGACCCCGATGAAGATTATCGCCATAAAATATACATTGCCGGCCTATTAGGCGACCGCACGCGGATTAATAACTTGCGGGCGGCCAGTGCGGCTAACACTTATTCTAATATCAATAGCAACACTGAAATCCCGGCCGAGACCTGGCTAAGCATCGCGCCGATGGCCAAACCAGACGTCCTACGCCAAACCGCTGAATCGGTCAATATTGAATCGCTGCTGATTGCTTCAGCCGAGTCGCTACAACGGCTAAATACGACCTATGGCAACGATATTAGCACTCTGCACGAAATTGCCTTTGTTGAGCAAACACTAGAGCCGATGGCAGAGATGATCGGCTTTGATAGCCTCGCTATGGCCCTAAGCTCGCGTACCAAAGAGATTCGTTTAACTAATGCTGGCCGCACTGATTTACTACACCGCGCCGATACTATCTTAAAATGCGTGGACCGTTACGACAGTGACTGTAGCCGCCGTAGTAGCGTGGAGCAGCTAGTGGGGCGCACGCTCAACACTGCCTTTGGCACCCCGAACGCCTTTGAAGCCAGTGCTTCGGTTGAGAACAGCGGTGTTAACGAAGCGGTTTTTGGTACTATTTACGATATGAATCGTCGCTCGGATATTTCCGAGGGCTCCGATGGCACAGTGGGGCGCTTTCGCTTAAAGACGCGTGGCTCCCTGGCCTGGAAGCTCCTGCATGATGAAAAGGTCGAGACAGAGGAAGTAGCGGATGACCTGCAGATTCAAGAGGCTCCTATGGACCTAATCGGCTTGACCTTAATTTGCCACGATGAAGAAGAACAATCGCGAGTCTTTGCGGAGCTAGTTAATGGTATTTATAGTACTCGCGCCATCCAGCCACAGATCGCTAACTCTAAGCTGTCGCCTGTCCATATCGCCGGGATGCCGGACTACATTGATCGCATGATGGCGGGACTGGATAGCAAGCGCGAGTTAGGATGGCGAGGACTATATAATACCGCGACGAACCAGTATGGCGAGGAATTTCAGCTTCCCTTTGTTATAGACGCTAAGCCGGCCGCAACCAGTGATGGGCTATGTCTAGCCAAGGTTACCTATATGTACGCTGGCGTGCCAGTGGAAGTGCAAGTGGTTACTGAGTCCGAACGTCACCAGATGCGTTGTGGCAAGAAGGCCCATATAATCTACAAGGCCAAGAATGCTGGTGGCAATGTAAGTGAGACCGACATTGACAAACTGGTTGCTATTCTGCCGGACATCCACGCCCGTCGTCGCCGCATCAGCACCAGTAAGCTAGTCGGTTCGCATATTAAAGCCGACGGTACAGTAGAAATCGGCGCCAGCGAGCACGAAGCACGAGAGCGTCTGAACGATCTGCTTCATCCTGGACGAGAGATGGCGCCATTAGTCGGTATGGTGGCAGCAAGTGCGCTAGCTGATTGTTGATAGCGCTTGCATAGTCGGGCTAGCTATGCTAATATGTTCATAGCGTTATCAGAGACAGTGGCGGTCGAGATTAACTGACTTAATCATGCTACCGAGATAAGAATACTCCTCTTGATGACGACACCTTAACAATTCGGGTCGCAACAAATCAACTATCTAAAACCAAAGGAGAATTATGGCTATATCACGTAGTAAAAAGGAAACTTTGGTTGCTGAACTAAACGATGTTCTAGATACCGCTAAGACCGTTGCCTACGCTGAATACGCTGGCATCACGGTCAAGGATCTACAGGATCTACGTCGAGCCGCTCGCGAGAACAACGTGCAGATTAAGGTGGTCAAGAACCGCCTTATGCGCGTGGCGATGCAGCAGCACGAGGCATTTAAGGACATTGACACTTCCAACATGAAGGGTCAGGTTCTATATGCTATCAGTGCTGAGGACGAAGTAATGCCAGCCAAGGTGCTAGCCAACTTTGCCAAGGATCACGACGAGATGAAGCTAGCTGGTGCCTTTGACAACAACGGCCAGTCTATGGACGCTGCTGCTGTTACCGCACTATCCAAGCTACCGACCAAGAACGAGCTTATCGCCCAAACTGTGGCGCAGTTGCTATCGCCGGTCAACGACGTTACCAATGCGCTTTCGGGCAATTTACACGCACTATTGGATGGTATTGCCGATCATGCAACCGCTTAATCGTTTGTAATGCAACCACTTAATATTTAATAAGGAGAAATAACATGGCTGATGTAAAGAAATTAGCTGAAGAGCTAACTCAGTTGACCGTTCTAGAAGTCAACGAACTAAAGAACGTCCTAAAGGACGAGTATGGTATTGAACCTGCCGCTGCCGCTGTTGCCGTAGCTGCTGGTCCTGCTGAAGGTGCTGCCGCCGCCGAGGAAAAGACTGAATTTGACGTCAAACTAACCGAAGCTGGTGGTCAGAAGGTCGCCGTGATCAAGGCTGTCAAGGAATTGACTGGCAAGGGTCTAGGTGACGCCAAGAAGTTGGTTGAAGAAGCTCCTGCTGTAATCCTAGAGAAGGTTTCTAAGGACGAGGCTGAGGCTGCCAAGAAGGCTCTAGAAGAGGCTGGTGCCAAGGTTGAACTAGCTTAGTTCACTAGTGTCAATTGCTTGCGAACGAATTGTTATGAAAAAATCCCCTGTCATATGGCAGGGGATTTGTAGTTAGAAGGGTATTTGAGATGATATATCAGTCATCATCCAATCCGTCAGGGATGCCGTCGCCGTCAGTATCAGTGTCCAGAGCATCTGGAGTGCCATCGTTGTCGTCGTCATCATCCTCGCCGTCAGGGATGCCGTCGCCGTCAGTATCGCGCGTGTAGCTGTCGTCATCGTAGTTCGGATTATATCCGTAGGGATTATCGATGCCAGTGAAACGTGTACGAACCTGAGGCGCATCATCTAGCGCAAGTGGACGCGAGATGTCGGTATTATCTTGAAACGAGTTGGAGCCGTCAATAGCCATGTTGCGCCCATCCATCGGCGTGATAGGATGAGTGAAGTCGTGGTCATAGGTTGAGTCGGTGTAGCCACCGTTGGCGTCAGCCTGCTGCTCGCGATCATCATCCAAGGTAAGTGGATGGATCACAGTTCGCGTAGGATTGTTCTGCTCTTTGGCATTGTAGTCATTATCAGAACTTGACTTACCCGAGCCTAAGAAGGCGTCTAGAATCGAGCTAATTAGTCCCATAATATTCCTCCTAATTAAAAAGGGCATAACCGTTTAGTTAATGGTTTAATTATGACACTTATGACATTGTTTGTCCAGTGTCCAAACAATACTCAGATTGATATTGTAAGCTAGTAGATATGACAACGTTTATACACATCACCAGTGTTATAGCTGTGGACAAAAATTGTTTGACTGAATAACACTTCTGCGGTATAATGGCGCTTGAGAACTTAAGATAAAGAAAGAGAGACTACAGAGATGAGCGAGAATATCGAAGAGTCTGCATTACCTGAAAAGCAGGTAAAGCGACTAAGGAATCTACTAAATGAAGCTGAGAAGAATTTGGCTGCCGCCAAAGAACTACTATTTTCAATAGTTGGCGACGATGAGATGCCACATCGTACCGCCGGTGACGTTACCGGAAAGGTAATTGAGGGTGTGTTTGATGGACAATCTATGCACGATAACGCCGGCAAATCCTATCCAGTACCGGCTAACTATGCCAGCAAATCTAAGCTAGTTGAGGGCGATATCCTAAAGCTAACCATTGCCAGCGATGGTTCGTTTATCTATAAGCAGATTGGCCCAGTTGCGCGCAAGCAGCTTGTGGGCACATTGACACAACACGACGGTGCGTATTATGTTGAGGCAGGTGACAAAGAATATCGAGTGCTGTTAGCCTCTGTAACCTTCTTCCGCGGACATGTGGGTGATCAGGTATCGGTGATTGTTCCAGAGGACAATCGTAACGCCGAATGGGCAGCAGTCGAGGCAATCTTATAATGTCTAAGCAAGCGGTGGGCAAGCAATCAGGTTCGACAGCCATTCAACCCAGTGTGGCTAGTCCGACGGAGTCGTCTAGCGAGGTGGCGCTTCATGATAATATCAAACGTGATATTGATTCCGGGGATACCATACCAGAAGGGGCGGTGCGTTACTGCCCGACCTCGCATGATGACCAAGTAAAAAACCGCCAGGCTCTTCGTAGCATTGCTATTATATTAGTGTTTATTGGCATCTTGCTGCTGCTAGGAATTATGATGCTATGTTGTTCACTATATGACAATAGCAATCAACCAGCGACAACAACCAGCCAAAGCAATAGCTCTAACGAGGCGTCATCGGGTAAGGACAGCCAGAAAGCTACTGAGAGCATATACGACAAATCAGCCAAGCCTATCGCCGCCGAGAACCTAAAACTGATCGACTCTAGTAACGGTCAAATCCCCGACCATTACATAGGCAAGAAAGACGCCAAAGTAGTTGTAATTGAGTATGCTGATTTTACCTGCCCGTACTGTCAGGACATTAGCGACGATATGCAGGACCTGCGCAAAAAATACCAGAATAAGGTATTATTTATCTATCGAAACTTCAATATCGGCCACACGTATTCCGATATTGCCATGCGCGCCGCCGAAGCCGCCTACCTAGTCGGTGGCAGTAATGCTTATTGGAAATTTAACGAAAGATTGTTTAATGATGACGCCTGGACCAATAGTGAGTATATGGATACCAACACTCTGGAGAGTAAATTGAAACACTATGCCGAAGAGGCTAACATCGATGCCAATAAATTTATCGATGCATATCACAACTACACTAGCAATGGCATTGAGACCAAGATACAGCGCGACCAAAATCTAGGTAGCAGTTCCAACGTGCAGGGCACGCCAACCATCATCGTAAACGGCAAGATGGTTGCGTCCTATGACGCCAGTACCGTCAAGCGCGCTATCGAGGATGCAATAGATTAAGATAATAATTACAGCAGTATGTTACTGCTATGATTATAAGCGCTATAACGTCACATGTTGTATTGACAACGATATAACATTTCAGCTTACTGGCACTACACACCACCATCTGCGATGAGAATGGGGGCAGCAGTAAACCAGCTTAACTTTATGTAGTATAATATAATTATGACTAGAGAGAGGGAGACAAAAAGAAATACACGGTTGGCGCTGTACCGAAAGTATCGACCAACCAAACTTAGTGAGGTAGTAGGTCAACCACAGGTTACCGATATTCTGGCGGCTATGGCGAAGACGGGCAACTTCGCCCACGCCTACCTATTTACCGGCCAACGCGGCACCGGTAAGACCACCGTGGCGCGCATCCTAGCGCACTTGGTCAATAATTTACCGTATGACGATAATGTTATTAGTAGTGACATCGACATCATCGAGATTGATGCAGCCAGCAATAATAGCGTCGACGACATCCGCAACCTGCGCGATAACATCAACTTGGCACCGATGAAATCCAAATACAAAGTCTACATCATCGACGAGTTCCATATGCTCAGTAAGGCCGCATTCAACGCACTACTCAAGACCATCGAGGAACCGCCTGAGCATGCGATTTTCATCCTAGCTACCACCGAGCTACAGAAAGTACCAGCAACCATCCTGTCGCGGGTGCAACGCTATCATTTTCGCCCGCTACCGGTCGAGTTGCTGACTAAGCACCTGCGCATGATTGCCGATAAAGAGAAGATCGACATTGACGACGACGCTCTAATGTTGGTAGCTAAACGCGGCGGCGGTTCGGTTCGCGATAGCATCACGATCTTAGATCAGCTATCAGGTAGCAATAGCAAGATTACCAAGGCTACGGTTGAGGAGGTGCTGGGGCTAGTCTCTGGCGAGCGCCTATCAAATTTAATCAAGAAAGTTGCCACCCATGACAGCAAGGGCATTATTACTGATGTGCAGGATATGCTAGCGGACGGCTCAAGCGTACAGTCGCTGGTTGGTCAGTTGGTGGATTTACTATCCGAGAGCGCGATCCAGTCGCCGTCGCTGTATGTGCTAATTGACCAATTGTTAGAGGCTCCGAAGTCATCCATGCCGAGTCAGAAGCTAATTGCCGTGCTAGTCGAGGCGAGTTTGAAAGGTGAGGGCGTTGAAGCGGCTACCGTTGAGCTACCAGCAATTAAGGTGGTTGAGGAAGCTGATTCAAGAGGAGCAAATAAAACCCACCCAGCGCAACCTTCGTCGCAGCTTGCTCACCCTTTACAGGGCGGTACAGATGAAAGCAAGACACATGCGCCTGCTCGCCCTCTCCGCGAGGAGGAGGAAATCGATACTTCAACTCCACCCGACAGTTTTGACGGCGAGATAAAATTGGACGACATTAACGAAAAATTAAAGGATATGGACGAGTTATCGGCTTTTGCGCTGATGGAGTTTGCGCAGCTGCGCTATAGCCAGAAATCAAATACTCTAACACTGTTTTTTGCCAAGAAGTTTCATCGCACTAAAGCCGAAGAGCCAAAGTTTCGCGACGCCATGGCAGCAGCGGTTGAGTCGCTATACCATTTCCGACCGAGTATAATAATCAGTAAGCAAGCCGCGCCGGCGGACAGTGATGCCAGTAAGGTAATGGAATTAATGGGTGGGGGAGAGGTTGTAACCAATGCCAAGATCTAACAATGACCAATACGATGGACGCTATACCGATGCCTCGGGCAAGGTGCCACCACAGAGCATTGAGGCGGAGCAATCTTTACTTGGCGCCATTCTAATGGACCAGGAAGTCTTGGTTGATATTGCCGACAAGGTTCACGCCAATGATTTTTATGACCAGCGCCATGCAACAATTTTCACCGCCATCCTGAAGCTATATGAACGTCACGCTCCAATCGATATGCTAACCCTTAGCACCGAGCTAAAGAACAGTGGCAATCTACAATCAGTTGGTGGCACGGAATACCTGGGTAATCTGACTAATATCGTACCGAGCAGTGCTCATGCTGTTGAATATGCTAATATTATCGCTGCCGCTGCCGTGCGACGTCGTCTGATTGGCGCGGGGGCTAAGATTACTAGACTAGGGTTCGATCAGGCCGACGATGTACAGAAGGCGCTAGCGCAGGCCGAAGCCGACCTATACGCCGTTAGTGAGAGTTCGCAGAAGGGCGACCTAGCACCGCTGGAGTCAATTCTAACTCAGTCGTTTGACCGCATGGAGATGCTGCATCGCAACAAGGATCAGCTACGTGGCGTGCGTACTGGATTTAAGGACCTCGACCGTCTGACCGCCGGTCTACAGAAGTCTGACTTGATTATTCTAGCCGCCCGCCCAGCCATGGGTAAGTCAACCTTTGCTCAGAATCTAGCCTATAACGTAGCTAGCCGCGAAAAGAAGGCGGTACTGATTTTTAACCTCGAGATGAGCAATGATCAGACGGTAGATCGCATGATCTCCGAGGCCTCGGGCGTAGATAGCTTTAATATCCGTACCGGTAAATTGACCGAGGAGGACTTCTCAAAGATTTCCGAGGCCATGGGTGAGATGGCGGAGGCACCGATATTTCTATCAGACAAACCGTCTATGACGGTGCTAGAGATGAAAACTATGGCCCAGCGTCAGGCGCACAAGACACCACTAGGGCTGATCGTGGTGGATTATCTACAGCTAATGAGCGGTAGTAAGAATTATGGCGACAACCGCGTACAGGAGATTTCAGAGATTTCACGCGGACTAAAGCTAATTGCCCGCGAGCTAAATGTGCCAGTAGTAGCACTCTCACAGCTATCACGTTCCGTGGAAGCACGCCCAGATAAGCGCCCAATGCTATCGGATCTGCGCGAATCGGGTTCCATCGAGCAGGATGCTGATATTGTGATGTTCCTGTACCGCGAGGACTACTATAATCCCGATACCGAGCGGCAACACATAACCGATCTAATCATCGCCAAGCACCGTAATGGTCCAACGGGCAATGTAGAACTGTATTTCCACCCAGACCGACTAAAGTTTATGTCACTCGAGAAACGGCACCACTAGAAACAGGCACAACTAAGCACATATCCCGCCAGACAGACGGGATATTTTACGATCTATTTGCTATATATCCTTAATAATTCCGAGTCATCCTTAGTCCAGCCCGCTACTATCTTCTGTAGCTTCATCTTATTAGGCTTAAAGCCGCAGGACTGCACCACATACACCACACCGCCTTTACTGCCACTATCAGCGTAATTACTACTACTCACAATCTTAACGTCGTAGTGCTTAGACAATACTTGGTACAGCTTCACATCGTCGTTATTAACCACTATTACCTTGTCTCTGGACGATTTGTTATTATCCAGCTCATGCACTACCGCAGGGTATTCATAATTAAAGCTATAAGCCACCTTACGGTTATAGTTTAAGGTGTTGAAATAGCGATTAATATTTAGCCAGCCAATGGAAACGATTAATACAGCTAGCGGAACAATGGCGAATGTACGAGCATAGGGATTGCGCGGAAATAGTGAATACCATTTATCCACCAGCCAGCCTACGCCAATAGTTTCAAGAATAACCGACGGCACAAATAATGCAAAGATTAGCTCTGGCTGTGCAAACACCATTAGTATGGACACTGAGCCAAATATCAATATTAGAAAGGCGCGTACAGACGACATTGCCCGAACAACCACTACAAGACCCATTGCAACTAGGATTAAGTCAACAATGGTTAATACGGGTGCGATATAAGCACCTATCATACCGGTCTCAGTGCCAGCATAGCCAACTAGTGCGGTTGATATGTTAGCTAACGACCAACGGCTATCTAGTAGCAGTAGCTTCCTTAGAGCCTCATGTCCACCCGAAACTGCTACCGCCACATATATTATTGGCGCAATTAACACTAGTAGCAAGACCAAATATGGCAGACTCTTGAACTTGCCCCGCATGAGTACTAGTCGCGTACGAGGGTGCATCAAACCTACTAGTCCTAAAGCGAGCACCAAGTAAAGTCCTCCTGGCGTATAGCATAGAGTGGCCAATACCACCACCAACGCAAGTTTATTGAGAATGGTTATATGAGTTGCATGCTCTCGACTAATCAGCAGATACGCCAACATAAGCGCCATTTCGATCAGCAATGTAGTCATGACAGCCGCCGTACCAGCCCGCCCCATACCAACATAGAAGGCGCTGGAAACCATCAGAAAGCCCCCAATAACAGCTAGACTAGGACGCGTTAGCATACGCAGCAACACAATTCCCAGTAGAGCCACCACTAGTGCTAGAACTACGGCAGGTAAGCGCATTGCAAAGAGTGTGGGGCCAAATATATTAACGCTAATATGCTGCAGTAGCGTCCACGGTAGAGCAACAATATTCAACGGATTCCCATGTGGTGCATAAATTAGATTAGATAGCGATAGATTACCAGCAACCTTAGCGGATTCAATCTCAGCCTGACTAAGCCCACTTGACATAAACCAGAATCGGTATCCTACCATAAAAATTGCCAGTAGCGATAGTATGCCAATAGCTAGCGGATAGCGAAAGCGGTAGAGCCAGCTATCATGAATTGCGCTTTTTCTTTTCATTAACTATATTCTATCATATGTTATAATTTACATGTTACATTAAGGAGGATATTTATTATGGCAGGATTCAAAGACCAAATGGCAATGCTACAGAAAGTGCGCAAAGCCCAGAAAGAGTTGGCAAAAGAGATTATCGAAGTAGAGGCTGGTGACGGCGCGATCGTTATTCAATTTAACGGCGAGCTTAAGGTAGTAGATGTTAAGGTAAATCCCGATCTAATCGACCTAGACAACAAAGAGGAATTAGAGGGCTGGATTAAGGCCGCCATCCGCGACGGCCTAAAGGGCGCCCAGGAAGTTGCCGCCGAGAAAATGCAACCCATGATGGGTGGCATTATGGGCGGCCTAGGAATGTAGGCTAGGGCAAGCATTAGATGCAGCAAGGCAAAGCAAACGGATCGTTACCACGGGCGTTAATTAATCTAATTGACGCCTTTGCTAGCTTGCCTGGCGTTGGTAACAAGACCGCCGAACGCTATGCCTATGCCTGTCTAAAGAGCGACCCCAAGAAATCAACTAAGCTAGCCGAGGCGCTCTATCGTCTGCATGACGACGTAAAGCGTTGCCCGGTAACTTTCGCGCTAATTGACGCTAGCGATGCCGTATCGCCGCTATATAGTGCGCCCGATCGCGATCGTCAGACCATCGCCGTCGTGGAAGATCCTTTTGACGTATTAGCCCTAGAAAATACTGGCCAATACAGGGGAACGTATCACGTCTTAGGCGGTGTAATCTCGCCCATTGACGGTATTGGCCCCGAAGAATTGCATATACCCGAACTAGTCGAACGCATCAATAAGGATAATGTGAAAGAGGTCATTCTGGCCACTAACGCCAGCGTAGAAGGCGAGTCTACAGCACTATATATACAGAAACAGTTAGAGCAGAACGATCTATCTGATGTTAAAATCACCCGCTTGGCGCGGGGCATCCCGATTGGCGTTGACCTAGAATATGCCGATCAGATTACCTTGTCGCACGCCCTTAGCGGCCGCAATACCATGCGTTAATAAGACTTATTTATAAAAAGGCGGAGCCCGCACGAATGCGGGCTCTTAGTGTATTAGATTAATGACTTATAGGCTCCACACTTTATTAAAGTTACTAGTTTTAGCGTCAGAACCAGCGTGGTTCAGATCAAAATCAGCCATGGTCGCTGGCTTAACCGACTCAGCTGGCTTAGTCTTCTTGGGCCGCTTAGCCTTCAGGGACTTCTGAACCTGTTCCTGTTGGATCTTGGTGATCTCCGTCTTATAGTCATCAGCATGTTCACGCTCCAGTGAGGCCAGACCCCACAGCTGCACAAAAACACGCAAGAACAGGCAGATACTAAACAGAATAGCAATAAACGCCAGGCCGAGAATCATGGACTGATCGAGCAGCTTCATGAAGTAGAGCAGACAAGCCAGGACAGCATCAGCAACGAACAGATACGTCAGAATACGCATGACCTTCGCTAGGTAGCTCTTAGCACGACGCTTTCTGATGACCAGTTGGGCCGTGTACTTGTGCGGAATGTTGATTGGCACCAGCACAATCAGCGAGAAGGCCGTAATAAAGATACACGTAGCTAACAGACTAGTGAGCAGCATCTTACCCATAATAATCTTCCTCCAATCTAATAAAGAGCAACTCTCTGGATTATCTCCGAAAAGCTTTATTATAATAGCATATTTAGCGCAGAATGTAAATACCGTTATAGTCTACGACATCATAGCAATCAGGAAGCCATGATTTATCCTTGGTAAAGAATAAGTTCTCTCTAAGTTCTTTACTGCTCAGCTGACACTGCTTAACCTTGTTGCGCCACTTAGCCTGGTCAGTTTTGGCCTGTTCGGGTACGCGGGCAAAGAAGCCGGTGTTTAGTGTCATCTGATTCTGCAGAGCGGTTCTTCCCATAATATAAAATCCCGATTGGTCACCACGAAATCCTTCATCGAGGGCGATTACGTGTTTCTGGCTAGCTTTCTTTACGCCTAATAGATCAATAGGCTGAAATTCCGGATTGCTGGTACGCGCAATCCTAAAGCCATCGCGTTTAGCTGAAACGCTTGGGCTATTTGCAATATCTACAACCTGTATAACTGTAATAACTAATACAATCAACGTCGCAACAATCGGCGTGGCGGGCACATGATAGTGTTTACTACCACCTTTCTTGCTTACCTTTAAATCAATATTCATATCCATTTTATCAATACGACTCTGATACTTCGCCAGCCCCATCATTAACCAGTAAACAATGGCTAGAACCACCATATAATAGAATGGCCAAGCCTCACGCGCCGCCGCCCGGAAGGCAGTCCAGAGGTCGTAGATTTTATCTGGTACGAGCGAGACGTAGTTTAGTAGTGTAATTGGGCCCAGATCTACCCGTACGCCAACAGCAAATATTAGTAGTGCTAGTGCAATTAGTCCACATAGTATGTACTGACCTCTGTGAGCCTTAAATCGTCCGACAAAGTTAGCCCAGGATTCTTTGTAGCTGCCAAACCACAAAATAATAGCAACCGCCAAAGCAATTAGCACGCCAAGCCCCAGCCACATTAAGGTTTCAGGCGATGTGGAAGCATTGGAGAACGCCGGAATTAATGCCGAATAGCCCAACGAATTAATGAAACTCAATAGATTAAAACCTTTTTCCGGTAAATCGTAAACTTCAGCACCGCCACCCAGGCTAAATCCACCTATTGCCCAAAACAATGCGCCGGCAACCGCCACTGGCACAGTTATCGACAGAATTAGCGTAAATATCACTCGATGACTCTCGCGGTGCCAGCGAATCTTACGCTGTTTGGTATCAATTTTAATATCAATCAACTGATGCGCCTCGCGCTTAATTATCGGATAGGCGCGCACTAGACTAATTAGCATCATGGCGCCCATCATTGGCAGGAAGTAGGGGTGAATCAGTACGCTGAGCGCCAGTAGTCCCGACCAGACTAGAACAAAACGGTCGGTAATGCGTTTAGTGTTGCTATCCCAAATCACAATAAAGGCCAGCAGGATCAACCACTGTGCCGCTAGGGCCGGATGATACAGTGTGCGGGCAATCAGCATCGGTGAAAACACAAATATCAGCGAGCCAATGCCGGAAAAGATCAGGCCAGTTACTGAATATCTATCCCTAAACACTCTAAGCCATAAACGCCTTAGCAGTACGGCTGATAATCCACCCATCAGCATAAAGCAGCCAACCGTCCATAGGCCAAAGTATTGAATATCAGCACCTAGTCCGAGCCACTTAGCCGGGAAGGCGAGTAGCGGTATCACATCCATAAAGGTCAGGCTAAGCCCGTAGGGGTAGGCTAGGCCGTTAATAGTACCGCCGCGGGAATCTGCAGCAAAGAATGCCCAACCCAGATAATGTTGTGCTGTGTCATGTGTTACGCTATGCCAAATCCAGTCAATATTCCACGGCCAGATGACCGACCAGCCGTAGATTGCAGCAAATACCAGCATACCCAATACTGCGCCGAGGGTAAAAGCGCCCCAACCCGACAGGGCAAACTTTTTGAAGCTGAATTTTTCCTGTTTACTAACCATAGCCACATTATAGCAAATTGTGATGTATAATATAAGCAATGATTTTGAATGAGAAGCAGCGCGAATTAATTAAAAATTCGAAGCATATTGCGATACTGCAGGCCGAGAATCCCGATGGTGATTCAATCGGCTCAGCTTTAGCGCTAGAGGCGATCTTTGGCGACATGGGTAAAACGGTTAGCTTGCATTGTCCCGTACAGATTCCAACCTATCTGCGTTACATCGAGGGCTGGGACCGCGTTAGTATTGATTTTCCTTATGACGCCGACCTGGCAATTATCGTTGACACGTCGGCCGCCTCACTGATGAGTAAAACCACCGACGATCCCGCCACCATGAACTGGCTAATGAGCCATCCAGTGATGGCCTGGGATCATCACGTGGGTGTAGACATGGACTTGCCATTCCCGTGTGATTATTACATTAGCGACACCGCCGTTTCGACGGGCGAGCTGATTTTTGACATTTGCCAAGAGGAACACTGGTCAATCGACAAAGAAGCCGCCGCCAAAATGTATATATCAATTCAAGCCGACTCACTGGGACTAACCACGCCAGCGACTACCCCCGAGAGCTTTGAGGCTTGTGCCGAACTGATGCGCCACGGCGCGAACCCATTTGAACTAGAGGAGGAGCGGCGCGAGTTAATGAAGAAGTCGCCACGGATTCTAGAGTACAAAGGACAGCTGATTGAGCGAATTGAGTATTATAATGACGGCCGCACCGCCTTTGTCCACGTGCCATTCGACGAGATTCACGAATACAGCAACGAATACAACCCGACCATGCTGGTGCTGGATGAAATGCGCTTAGTAATTGGCGTAGATCTGGCCATCGGCATCAAAACTTATCCTGATGGCAAAATGACCGGCAAGGTGCGCTCTAACATCCCGATCTCCAATCTGCTAGCTAAGACCTTTGGTGGCGATGGACACCCTTATGCGGCGGGCTTCCGGGTATACGAGGACTATGACGCGTTTATTCCGGAACTAATTCAGGAGTTGGATAAGCTATACAAGGAATACGACGAGCAGCAGGCCGCCAATGTAGCAGTGGATGCCGCGGAAGCAGCGGTGGCCAAGGCAGAAGCTAAGGGCAAGGATACGCCGCACGCCGAACTAAAGGACGGTATTAATTTAGGTGGATTTAAAGTGAGGGTAAAGTAATGCGACTACATAATACATTAACCAAACAGATTGACGAGTTTCAGTCCCTTGATGGCGTAACAGCCAAGATTTATTCCTGCGGACCAACTGTTTATAATCACGCTCATATTGGCAACCTCAGTGCCTATATCTATGCCGACACCTTGCGCCGAACGGTTCAGTTGGCTGGCTACCAGACCAAACACGTCATGAACTTTACCGACGTGGACGACAAAACCATCCGCGATTCTAAGGTTGATTATCCCGACGACGAGCCGATGGGGGCACTACAAAAGCTAACCGCCAAATACGAAAAAATCTTTCTTGATGAGATGAAGTTGGTTGGTAATGATGTTGAGGCAATTCATTTTGTAAAGGCGACCGATAATATTGCCAAGATGCAGAAATTAATTATGCATTTACTAGAGCAAGGCATTGCCTATTTGGCTGAAGACGGAATATACTTTAGTATTTCCGAATACACTAAGACGCGCAAATATGGCCAACTCAGCTATATTAATCCAGCCGACATTAGCCACGAACGTATTGATAATGATGAGTACGACAAGGGTGAAGTGCGTGATTTCGCCCTATGGAAGAAACAGAAGCCCGGTGAACCCGCCTGGGAGTTTAAGGTAAATGGAGTTAGTTACGCCGGTCGCCCTGGTTGGCACATTGAGTGTTCAGTCATGTCAACCGACAACTTGGGTCAGCCCTTTGATATTCATACTGGCGGCGTAGACCTGATCTTTCCGCACCACGAGAACGAGATTGCCCAGAGTACCGCTGGCGATCAGCCCGAACAATACGCTCAGTTCTTTATTCACAACGAGCACCTACTAGTCGAGGGTAAGAAGATGAGCAAATCCGCTCATAATTTCTATACCCTACCAGATATCAATGAACGCGGTTACAGTGGCCTGGATTTTCGTATGCTGATACTACAATCGCACTATCGTAGTGCCAGTAACTTTAGTTGGAGTAACCTAGCGGCCGCAAAAAACCGCCTGGCCAACTGGCGCCATGTGGCGGAGCTGCGCTGGCAACTGGCTGACGATATCTCATCCCCTATTAGCGGAGGTGACAGCACAGTAAATTCTCAGTCCTCTCCTATTAGGGGAGGTGGTAGCGAAGCTACCGGTGGGGTTAATGACGCATTAGCCAACGCCGCCGACGCCCTTCAAAACGACCTCGACACGCCAAATGCCTTGAAATTCATTGATCAAGCCTTTGATGTGGCCAATAGCAAGTCTGACATTAATACGGTAATTAATTTTGTTGATAAATATCTGGGGCTAAAGTTAGCTAATTCTACGCCCGACATCACCGCCGAGCAAAAACAACTCATCTCCGAGCGCCTAGCTGCTCGCCGCAACAAAGACTGGGCTATGTCTGACCAGCTCCGCGATCAGTTGTTAGAGCAGAATATTTCGCTCAAAGATGCTAAAAACGGCACCGAATGGCACCGTACCAACTAGCAATTTCCTGGTAGCCCAGATAGGAATCGAACCTACAACTTTCTCCTTAGGACGGAGCTACTCTATCCAATTGAGTTACTGGGCCACGACTAATAATATAATATCACAGTTCAATCGTCTTATAATGCGAACTGGCACCGTTTTTGATATTGACTCGGCTCTTTGGCACGCCAAAATGTTTAGACAGCAGTCTTATTAACGCCACGTTCGCCGCACCATCAATTGGTTTAGCCTTTAGATACACTAAATAATTGCCATCAGCCTGCTGCTCAATCTGATCACCGCGACTACTGCCCGTTTTTACCTGAATGCGAATTTGCATAGCTTTATTATACTAGACTACGCTATAATAACGACATGAAACAGGCGATTATTGAGGAAGTTAAGATCGAGAAACTAGTACCAGGCGGACAAGCGCTAGGCGAGTTGGCAGATGGCCGCAAGGTGTTTATTTGGGGTGCACTACCTGGTGAGACTGCGAAAGTTCAGCTAACCAAGTCTAAAAAGCACTATGCCGAAGCAGTTACAATCGACGTCGTAAGTCCGTCACCAGAACGCATCGAGCCACGCGACGAATGTTATTTGTCAACTTCACCATGGCAAATGATGAGCGAGGCCGCCGAGATCAAATACAAATCGCAGCTAGTGCTGGAGGCCTTCCGTCAAGAACACATCGAGCTACCTTACATCGAAATAAGAGGCGACGGCAAATTCTGGCAATACCGCAACAAGATGGAGTATTCGCTATGGTACGATCATGACACTGCGAAAATTTGGCCAGCTTTTCACCGCCGGGGTAGTCACCAAAAAATCCTAGTCAAATCTAGCAGCATCGAGAGACCCGAGATTTGGGCTGAAGCTCAGAGAGTAATTAATGAGCTAAACCAGAAGGGCGAAGATGCGCGCAGGTACGGCTCACTACTGATTCGCTGCAATCAAGCCGGGCAGGTGAGTGGTGGTTTGTTCGAAAACTACCAGCCCCGGCCCGTGATGACCAATTTAACAGATACAATTTTAGGCGAGGCCTACAGCTACTCGCCCAACGGCTTCTTCCAAATCAACTTGCCAGTGTACGAGCTAGCATTAACCGACATCAAAAATCACCTAAGCAACGATACTAAGGTTGTTGATATGTATTCAGGCGTCGGCACGATTGGCCTATCTGTAGCGCGCGACCGCCAGCTAACTCTGGTTGAAACCGATAATTCGGCTTATCGCGAGCTAGAAAACAATTTGCCAGCCGAGCATAATAGCATCACAGCCGTTCACGCCAAGTCCGAAGAAGCACTAGACTATATCACCAATGACGCTAGCATCATTGTAGACCCACCGCGTGCCGGCCTGGATCATAAGGTAGTGGAGCGCTTATTGGCGGCTAAGCCCCACCAGATTATCTATTTGTCCTGCAATCCTGCCACCCAAGCCCGCGACATCGCACTGTTATCTGAACGCTACAATGTTACTTATAATCAGCCGTATAACTTCTTTCCACGTACGCCGCATATTGAAAACTTGATTGTACTTAGGTTAAAATAACAATCATAATTATGCAGTCAGATACTGAGCGTACCCAGCCCGCATCAACCGATCAGCTGGCACAGATCGATCAGCTATTTAAGAGTATTGGCCAGTTTTATCCTCTCGATCAGCGCAAATTAACCAGCTCTGAAGCTGATGAGATCATCCATGAGGCTGCTAGACAGCTGCGCCGAAGCCAGATCAACCAACCGTCAGACGTAAGCACAAACCCGAGTCAGCGTCAATATAATATGGGGCTGGCCAGAAATATTGAAAACTATCTGCAATACGCCGTAAGCATAGTAGGCATTGTTGTCGGTCTGGCTACTATGACATTTGGCGGATTGTTTGTAGCGGCCTATTTCTTAAAGTGGCAAAACAACCTACCGGACTCTCAGCCCATCGTATGCGGCGTTGTCTTCGTTGTGGGACTAGTCATCGTAATTGCCTCACTCCGTAAGTTTTTGAAGGTACGCCGAATTGTACGCTTTGCAGATGTTAACGGCGATGGAGGAAGTGCAGACCGACTACCAGCCAGCCCGACTATGATTAGCCTAATCGATAGTGGCTTTCGCAGCCTCGGCCTATCTTATGATTTTTCAGGAAGTAGGATGACACTGGCTGAAGCGCGTGAATTGCTTGATCAAATTTACGACATTAGCGATGCCACCAGACATCGCTGGCGGCCAAAAAACCATAGAGTATCGCCGTTGGATCAGCTACAGTCGTTGCTGCGTAGTGTACTAAATATAATTCTAGGCCAAAGTCGCGGAACTAAGTTCCTTACTATCGGCATACTAGTTACGATTGCCTCAGGCTGGATCTGGATCATGTTTGCTATGCAAAACATCCTGACGTTATCAGTCACGATTATTTTAATAGTAGTAGTCGTAGTATCGTTCCTTAAGTCTGATACCGATTATGATGGCTACATGGACGATAGGGGATCGGCTACAGCCGAGCAGCTAGCACTATTAAAGTTCGGCAACCGTTTAATTGGTCAGGTATATTACCCGAAGGCCAGGCTAAACAAGCGTGAGGTTCGACGACAATTTGCTATGATCAACCAACAGCTTAATCGCAGACCAACGCAGATCTGATACTGCGTCTAGCAAATCTGGCGTTAGCGTGATAGAATACAGATATTATGAATACGAGGGAATCAAGATTTCATCGCCACGTCCGCACTAGCCTGGCAGCACGCATTGTTTATCGGGTAATTTGTCTAGCGTTAATTTTCTTTGGTGTCTGGGGTCTATTTATGGCGTCTGCAGCATCTGATCACTATCGCGACTATAAGGGTCGGAACGCCAAGACCGTAGGCGAGGTAACGGCTATTACTTCAGAAAAGGACGCTAGGTACAACGACGTAGAGTATTGCTATGTCGATTACAAGTTCAGCGTTAGGAATAAAGAGTACACTAGTAAGACCGCATGGCGACTATTGCCAACACAAATGAACTGTCAGCTATCTAAGGATGCCACAATTACCATTCGTTATCAGAAAGACAATCCGGCCAACAATTCATATAATGACAACAGCCAGGATCGCGAGGTCGCAATGCTATTAGCAATTGGCTACGCCCTAATTGGTCTAGTGCCACTGGGCATCGGCTTCATTGGACTGGTTGCTATCCATAAGGCCGTTAAGTCTGAGCTACAAGGCGAAGAAGAGGATGAAGAGGCTGAAATTCGTGCCGCCAAGCGCCGCGCTACCGTAACCGCGAAGAAGAAAGCCGCAAATACCACTCATAAGACCAAATAGGAAATAATAATATAAGCCTGGCATAGATAGCAATCATCTATGTTAGGCTTATGTTGCGAGAATAAGCATGAAATCTATCCATACCAATAAGACCCAAGCTAAGACAAACAAGAAGCCACACACTACGGTTAGCAATAAGCTAGCTCACCAAGAGAAGGCTAAGATTCTCGGCCAGCTATACAAACCAACCTGCCGAGTACTGATACTAATCGGCATTGCTACCTTACTACTGGCATGCACTTCAATCTGGCAGCACTATTCATTAACGCGACGTACCATGCAGACCGACGGCAAGGTTACACGCGTCAGCAAGGTCAGTGGCGTCGGTAAGAACGAGAAGGGGCAAGATAACCAAAAATGCCAGATCAACTACGAGATAACTGTCGACGGCCGCACCTATACGGACGCCATGGGCTATCACGGCACACCTACTATTGAGAAGTGTCAGTTATCAGCAGGGCAGATCATCAAAGTAGAATACGACAAGCACCGTCCTAGCAACAGTAGCTATCACGATGATACTGTCACCTCAAGACATCGCACTTTATCCGACGTACTACAGTCCGCCATTGGGACAGCTGTCGTTGGAATCATACCTATCATTATTGGCGTATTGGGCCTAAAGGTAGCAAAGCGAGACATCGATCCCGATGAAATCTCTGACGACATTATCACTAAGGTTGAGAACAGCCAAAAGGCAGAGAAGCAGTAAATTTGACTATTAAGCTAGCTAGGATTACTAGCTAGTTTTCATGCGCCGGTAACTAAAGCGCACAGACGGACGCCAATTGCCCACTGCCGTTGGATCGTATTGACGGATTACGCCACCTGTAATACCAGATATCTGTACTAAGGCCGGACAATAGGGCACTAGTGTACGATAGAAGGCTAGATCGCTTTCGCTAACGGCAATTCGCCCAGGGAAGGTTTGATTAAACTTCTCACGCGCAATTGTGTCAAAATAGTCTACATCGGCACCTGGTGCCAATAGCTTTTCAATATGCAAGTTCATCCGCATGACCATCTTCCGTATATCACCTAGCGTCAAATGCATCTTAGAATCGATGAAGCAGAACAGTAGATTATCCTTAGTCAGAAACACCACCGCATTGGCGCTGCGGCTAGTTGGAATATTATCAGCAATAACCGCCTTAATGCTAACGTCCAGCTTAAACAAGGCGTATATGCGTCGTTCTAGACTAACTTCATCGAACATCTGGTCCATCATTACTACTAATATATTAGCACATTAGCACAAACTACGCTTGGTCACACGATTGATCTGCACCGTCCATAGCATCACGCCGAATATAGCAAACAGTTCCAGATACTCCGTTACCGCACCAGCATTATAGGACCAGACCCGATTGAAGAATAGCTCGAATACCGCAATCACTACAAACAGCAGCAGGACTATAGAAGTGTGCAGAATGTCTTTACGCTGACAGTGTGCAATAACCTGGCCGACTAAAGTTGCTACTAAGAATGTCAGGGTGCCCAATACAATAAATAAATTGGAATTATAGTATAAGCCAGTTTCTGGCGAGCCTGACTTGCTAATCAGCGGGTCGCAAAAGGCAAAGCCCACTGCGAACATTAGCAAGAATTGCACCGGCGGCAGCCAGTCCACCAAAAACCGCAACGGCCTTATATTCTCTAGAATCTTCTGTAACAATTTCCTCAAGAAAGGCATTGCCACTAGCAGTAACCAGCAACCAAAGTACAGCGTATTCTGGAATAGCTGAGTTGCTAGGTTGTGAAGATTCGTCTCCTTCTGCTCGTTAGCGCTAATCATAGACTCTGGCGTATCCCACTTGAATATGCGCTGCCCCCACGACAACTCCTCGCCAGCCATCACAAACAGCACTAGCGCGACGATAACGGCAATAACGCCAGCCAGCTTCATGCCATGCTTAAAGTATCGCTTGGCAATTATCACCATAAAGATTACGCCCACAACCTCAAAGGCGCACTTAATAAAGATCGAGTTGCGGAAGAACGGCCACGTTTCCTTGCGCACCAGTAGCGTTGCAAACTCCGGCCAGAATAGTTGAATCAGCATGAATATCAGTGCTATCACGGGCAGAGCAACACTCAGTCGATGCAGCCACTCATTGCCACCATCATCAGCTACTGCAGCTGGCTGCTGGTAATGTCTAGTTGCAATGACAATCATGATAACCGCTGCTAATATTAGCAATGTGCGCCAGATATTAGGCCAGACATGATCCACTAGCGGACGCACGTCGGTTACAGGATTCTTGAAAATATATATACTACCCAGAAGCAGAGCCACTGCGACCAAACTTACAACTAACTGCAGCTTATTGCCGGGGTGATTTAGCCACTTGGTAAAGCGTTTTAATCCTTTATTGATTTTACTATGTTTCTTCACATACTCCCCTATGATTATTTATTCGTCCGATGCTGTTAGTGAGCGATTGTAGGTCGCAGTATAGTAGCCTTCATCCGTTACCGTTGCCTTCACATCGTAGCTGTCCGTATCACGCTTCAGTGTTACGTCCCACGACCCGCCATTTAGCTTCGCCTGGTAGTTCTTACCGTTGACATTCAAGTTGACACTGGTAATCGAATGTGTTCCTTGCTTGGCAATGACCGACAATGTCACGTATTTATCGTCGCCAGATTTACGCTGGCTCAAGGTAATTTCCGATATAAATGGCGCCGAATCGGAACACTGATGATAGTCATCATATTCCTCGTTGTTATAGCCATCAGGTGGCGTCTCAGTAGTCTTCTTGGTTAGCGAATCGGTGGTTAGCGTTACGTCTAGACTTTCCTTGGCTCCATCAGGCGTACACTTAGTAGCTAGTTTCTTAGTCACTTTATCAAAGGTAACTTTCTTGGTCTTCGTAGTCTTCTGTGACTTGTTATACCAGGACGGATATATATCCTTTAGGCCGTTAACCTTCAACTCTTGGATGCCACTAGGACGCTGGAACCAGTCGTTATCATGATAGGTGCCATCCTGCTTGAATATGGCGTAAACCGCCTTAGTGACTTCGGCTGTAACCGGGCCCAGAGACATACCATCAGCCGCACCATTTAGGGCTGCCGGCGTGTGGTTACCAGCCCAAATTGAGAACACAGCCTTCGGTGTGTAGCTCATCATCCAGAGGTCCTTAGACTTCGTGCCGATGTTAGTCGTACCAGTCTTAGTAGCCGTTTTAATATTCGAGAAGTAGAAGCCAGTCGGACGCCAGCCAAAGGTATCTTTACGGGCGTTATCATCACTTAAGATGTCACTGATAATATAGGCCGTCTGAGCATCGATAGCTTGCTTGTGATTCTCGGCTTTAGCATACTCGGTATCGTAGTCGTATAATTTTTCCTTCTGACTATTTGTCACCTCTATAACTGTGGTATAGGGCTTGTATACACCGCCACGGGCCAGGGTAGCAAAGGCGTTCGCATGCTCAACCTGCTTAGCGCCACAACCACCAATTGCAGAAGCCAAACCTGATTTCTTATCTGCACCATCAGTACAATAGCTAGTATCACCTGCGGCATGGATGGTATCCCATGTCGTCTGTACGCCGTTTAGCGCCATTGCCTTAATCGCTGGAACGTTACGCGAGCCACCTAGCGACTTGCGGATTGGAATATTGCCCTTGAATTTACCATCGGCATTTTTCACAGAGTTGCCATCGGTTGTACGGTAAATACTCTGCGGAATCGGTGTATCTGGAATGATAGAGCCTGCGCCGTAAGTGCCGTTCTCGTTATTCTGGTTGTTAATTAACGATGCATAAACCAATGGCTTAATCGATGAGCCCGGCTGAATGAACGAAGTTGCACTGTTCACAGCGCCATATCCCGGATAATTATAGTCACGACTACCTTGCAATCCTAAGATTTGACCAGTCTGACTATCAATCATAGTCATAGAAGAGTTATCAAAGCCAAAACGGCGTTGTATGTAAGAGTACTTGCCATTGAACAGGTTGTTCATAGAGGTTTCTAGCTGGTTCTGAATACGAATATCCAACGTAGTTTTGATAGTTAAGCCACCTTGACCCATGACCTTAGCGCCAAGCCTCTTAGTCAGCTCGTCCTTTACCATCTGAATAAAGTGCGGAGCTTTAGCACCGGCCATCTGTTGAGTCTGAGGCTTGATCTTATCTAGAGTTGATACTTCCTTAGCCGCCTTAGCCTCATCTTTGGTGATCATGCCTTGCTCAGCCATATAATCAATCACTGTATGCTGACGACCAACCAGTACGTCGTTGCCTCCAGTGTTATATGGATTATAGTAGGTCGGCGATTGCGGAATAGAGGCAAGCAGGGCAGCCTCGTCGATTGTAAGATCCTTAGCTGACTTACCGAAGTAGGTTTGGCTAGCCGATTCTACACCATTGCGACGCCCACCATACGGCGATTCATTTAGATACATAGTTAGAATTTGATCCTTGGTGTAGATGCGTTCCGCTTCAACCGACAGAATCGCCTCCTTAATCTTACGCGGAATACCGCTAATACCACGGTTGCTAGCCTCATCCTCGAAGAAGACCTGTTTCACCAGCTGCTGTGTTAGAGTTGAACCACCTTGAGTGCCACCGCTGCCAAGGACGTTATTGACCACGGCACGCAGAGTACCAGTCAGCGAAACACCACCGTGCTTATAGAAGTTCTTATCCTCGATGGCAACCGTAGCATCCTTCATATACTTGCTAATGTTGTTAGAATCAACCACTAGACGATATTCGCCTGAACCTGTATCTTCCCATAACAGCTGACCATTGCGATCGTAATATTTAGTTACAGTAGTCTGCACCCGTTTAGCTAGCTCTGAGGGTTCGAGTGACTTTAGCTCATTGCGGAAGTATAAATAAGTGATGATTGCGAGAATAAAGACAACGATCAATAGAACGCCTAAAATCTTGCCCAGCATCTTTAGACCATCCATGCTGAACCAGTATTTAAAGACTCGTTTCGGATGCAATCGTGCAAAGAAGCGCTTAACTGGATTCTTTGGCAATGTAGCTAAATATTCGGCTTTGGCGCGTGCTTTATGTTCTTTCTTTAGCTCACGCTTACTCTTACCCCTGTCTCTAGCTAGATTGGAGTACGTTGTATACTTGCGACCGCTGCTAGTCAGGTCGCTAGACTTAGTACGTTTCATCATAGTATTCTATTCTTCCCTCACTTATTCTCGCTCTTAACGTTACCATTTTATCACAAATGCTGGCGGTTGTATGAACTAAGTTTGGCTCCATCTAAGCCACCAATCGGCACCATCCACCATAAAGGTGTATACTCACTAATCGTAGCCATGGCTATTGATTTTTAATTTCAGATCATGTATATTTAGAAAGTAACCAATTTGCGCGAGTGGTGAAATTGGTATACACGTATGCCTTAGGAGCATATGCCTTCGGGCGTGGAGGTTCAAGTCCTCTCTCGCGCACCATATAACCTGCATTTTATATGTTTACCTTTATTACTTCACAAGAGTTCCGCTTCGGCGGGACTTTTTTGACACGGTAGACATTATGTGACATAATAGCACCGTATTTGTACGTTTCCATCAGAAAGGGCTTATCATGAGCAAAAATCCACTGACGCCATTCGTTTGTGGAGTAGGCGTAACGAGCGGAAGACCGATCGCAGAAGGCACCAAAAGTTCAGCCAGGTGCAAATTTGACGAGAACGCTCGCGACGAACACAAGTTCGACTATTGGCTGGTTCGCTCCTATGCCATCGTTGATCGCCTATTGCGTAGTAAAGCATTGGCGGATATAACGAAATCTGTCGACGCCAACCGCAACCATTTGGCACGAGTTACAGACAGCAACGTTCTTCGTGAAAGCACAGACATTAGCGACTTGGTGGAGACCATAAATGACTTGCTGACTGAAATGCACGGCCGCAATGGTATCGGACGATATCTGCACATCAACGAAGCATCTGATAAGCCACTGGAATTTACCGCAATTTCTCGCGATGATATCAATGGCTTTAGAGCTGCATGCAATAATTGGCGTTTTAACTGCAACCTGTTAAATAATAAATACGAAGCTCTTAGGCATCGCATTATGAGCGCCAAACACCTGGCCAATAATCTAAGTCCAAAAGCTGTTGACAATGAACTTTGCGACGACCGCGGGCTACTAGTTCTGCTCCCTGGCGCCATCTTTAGCGCGTCGACCTATGTCGATTCGCGCCCGCGCATCCAAGCTGAGAGTCTAGAAGTTGGCACTGTACTGCAGCGAGTCCGAAAAAAGACCGATTAGTCAAATACGCACCTCTGGGGCGACAGTTTATACTGTCGCCCCATTAAATTTGTGCTAATATATGTAGTATATAGCATAAAGAGGGAGAGACATGTCAGAGGAATATAGCAAGAATTATGAACTGATTGACGAGAACACAGCATGGAACGGCAACGACGTCATACCACCTGACGACATACCCGAAGACGCTGAGAGCGTTGATACGGTCGATGCAATGCTGAAACGCCAGAAGTTAGAAAAGGTTAATAGCAGAATTGACAGCATCAAGAAGGAAATAGGCCGCATTGCCTATCAGTTAAGACAGATTCGCGAAGCCATGGATCAAAATGACGATCACAATAATTACTGGCCCGACACCAACTTATCTAGTGAAATAGATACACTTGAGCAAGAGCGCACTGTTCGACAGAACGAACTAAATGAGCTAGAGCAAACCCGCGAAGATATTGAGGGCTATTACGATGGCCAGAATTAAAGCACCGTGGCTCAAATCTTACGGTAGCTTAAAGCGTTCTCTCCGCTATCCCAACATTTCAATGTACGACTTTGTCGAGCAAAATGCCGAGAAGCATCCACTCGATATTGCTATTGACTACTTTGGTAGCCAAATAAGCTACGAGGATTTGATGCGACAGGTCGACATGGCGGCACGCGGGTTCTTGGCCTTAGGTGTAAAAAAGGGTGACGTAGTGTCGGTCTGTAGCGCTAACATTCCTGAAGCCATCTACACCATTTATGCCATCAATAAGATCGGAGCAGTAGCCAATATCTTTCACCCACTGTCAGCAACCGCCGAAATTAAGCACTACCTAAATCTAACTGACAGCAAATACCTGGTAGCAATTGACGTGGCCTGGCCCGCCATTAAGCCCGCCTTAGACGGCACGAACGTGCAGAAGGTCGTTGTCATCAGTCCGACAGCGTCACTACCGTTTGTTCCGCGCGCCAGCATGAAGATTGCCTCATTCCTACCGCTATTGCATAAAAAGCAAGAGCGACCATCGGGTGAAAAGGTTATGCTATGGCCAGAGCTACTAGCTAAGGGGGCTCGCTATTATGGTGACGTTAATGTCCACACTAAGAGCAAGGATCTCGCCGTCATCATCTATAGCGGTGGCACCACTGGTACACCAAAAGGCGTAGCCTTGTCCAACCTATCGTTCAACTGTATGGCTATGCAGGTCAAAGCAATGTTTCCTGAGTACGCCGTACCTGGCAATAGCTTGCTAGGCATTATGCCAATATTCCACGGCTTCGGCCTAGCTGTTGGCATTCACGCCATGCTAGTTAATGGTATGGAAATCAAAATGTATCCAAAGTTCGATATTAAAGGCTTCGATAAAATTCTAAAGAATGCCCAACCTAATCTGTTTATTGGCGTGCCGACGCTCTACGAGGCGCTGTTGCGTAACCGCAAGATTCGAAAGCTTGACTTATCCTGTATCAAACTAGCGATTTCTGGTGGCGACCTGATGGACGATTCATTACACGAGGATGCAATCAAGCTACTGCGCCATTGTGGCAGCGAAGCTTCCCTTATCCAAGGGTACGGACTGGCGGAGTGTCTATCAGTATCCTGCGTTACACCGGCCGGTCAATACCGTCCAGATACCGTGGGCATCCCGGTACAAGACGCTTTTTATAAGATTGTTGAGCCTGGCACTGAAGAAGAGAAGCCTTTTGGCGAGTTAGGCGAAATTATCTTAACTGGACCAAATTTAATGATGGGCTATGTTAACAACGAGAAAGAAACTAACGAGGCCCTTCGACGTCATAAAGATGGCCATATTTGGTTACATACCGGCGACATTGGTTACATGGACAGCGACGGCTACATCTATTTTAAGCAACGTATCAAGCGCATCATTATCAGTAGCGGCTATAACATCTATCCATCCCAAGTAGAGAAGGTGATATGCGAAATCCCCGAGGTATTACTAGCTACCGTAGTCGGTATTCCCGACAAATATCGCGGACAAATCGCCAAAGCTTTCGTAGTGCCAAAGGACGGCGTGAAGCCAAATGGTGAACTGCGCGACAAAATCATGACGCACTGTCGCGAGCATCTAGCTAAGTTCGAGCTACCACGCCAAATTGAGTTCCGTGAGAGCCTACCAAAGACCAAGGTCGGAAAGGTGGCTTACACCGAGTTAGAGAAGGAGGGCTAGAACTAGAGCCCTCACTAACCGGCTAGCCCAATTATAGCGGGCTAGTTTTATTTATCTTCGCCAAACCTAGTGGCGGCTCTTTCGATGGATTATGCGCCGGTGCACCTGGAATAAGCTGAACATTGTTGCAGCCCAGCTCTTTCATTAGCTCCGCTACCGCCTTGCGTACCCGCTCGTTCTCGCCTAATAATTCCCGCTTAGAGCTAATCCACATCGGTTGTCCGAATACTACTTTCGCGCATCCATAATGGAATAATTTTGGTTTGCCAACGACCGCAAAGGGTATAATTGGCCGACCAGTCGACGCCGCTAATCGCACAGCACCCAGTTTGAAGGGTAATAGTTGGTTCGGTTGCTTCCATTTGGTTGTTCCCTCAGGGAACAAGACTACTAGGTGTCCTTTTCCTAGATGCTCTTTAGCCCCATCTAAGCCTGAATCATGCTTGGAGCGATCCACTGGGATTAAATCAATTATTTTAAAAAACCAGCCAAACTTACCCGTAAATAGTTCGCGCTTAGCCATAAAGTGGGGGAAGCGCGCAGGGTAGATTCCCACTGTAATCGGATCGTAATGACTAAAGTGGTTACCCGCCAGGATCGCCCCGTCAGCCGGAAGCTCCTTTATATTATCTAGTCCACAGGGAATCGGCCACCATAAAATCTTATAGCCAAATCGCACCACATAATGGAATAGAAAACTTATGATGGACTCTTTCATATTAATATTATATAATAAGGTTGACAATTTGGTGGGCTTATAACGAGAGGGATTTTAGAGTGCAAGACAATAAGCAAACCAATAATGAGGGCAATATTCAGAAGGATCCGGAGACTGGCGAGTTGATCGGGAATTTAAAAGGCTTACGCGAACTAATGCGTGCTAAAGAGGAGACCGAGGTTGCTAAAACCGACCATCGTAAGAATCGTCGTCGCAATCGCAAAAATAGTCTAGATAAACCTGCCGCTAACGAGCCCAAGAGGAGTGAGCAGGCGACTGATCCGCAGACCAATCAAGAACAAAAAAGTTCAGAGCCTAAGCCCACCGATGCAACACTGCCAGCCATCGATGCTAAGCAAATTCTATACGCCGAGGTCGAGTTGGACGATAAAAAGCAGCCACATCACATTATGTTTTATCTATCTGATCAAGATCAGGTGGTTACTTATAAGGACATCTTGTTTGCGGGCGAAAAGCGAACTAAATTTCTAAACAGCGTCTATGCCCGACTAGAGTCTAGCGCCGATCATTTTCCACGCGGCATCTACGACAGGGTTAAGGTTTACATCAGTACTAACCCTAAAATTACATTAGGTTACAGTAGTCTGATTTACGACGACCACTTCCAGCTAAAGTCCTCTACAGCTGACATATTCAGCTACATCAAGCAAATTAAGAATGATGTTCAACCAAATGAACCAGTCAAAGACGCTACAGCCAACAATCGCCAACCATATTTAACCGTCGATCAGTCGGTCGAGTTAGCCCAGATTATTGGCCACCAAAACTTTAGTATGGATAACGTCATTAAAGCAATTGATATCTTAGGTGAGGCCTCTGACGAGTTATTGATAAAGCTATACAACACCGGTAACCGCGAGAATGACGCGATGAATATCAGCCGCATAATTTGCGAGCTACGCATGGATCAGATCCTGGGCGCCGCCAATTCGGACGGTAAATACGAAATTCTCCGCACTGACGCCAAGGCCTTAGGCGAAGGCCAGCGACGCCGTCAGCGACATCCGCGCGAAAGTTTTCTGTCCATCATTCGCCCAGTCAAGGCTCGCGGCAAGCTAATTATCTATGACCTTGCTACTCTGGACGACCCGAAACCCGCCGACGAATTTATGACTAGACTAGCCAAGCTGTGCAATCAATCGACCTCCGCCGAGATCAAAACACTATTTAGCGATAAATCTTCAATCACTGTAAACGCTAGCCAGGTGCTAGCTGCCATTAGCAACGACACGCAGGAGCTCAATGCAATTGATGGCTACAGCAAGTTTCATGACATTGTAAGCAAATACATGCTAGCTAGCGGTTGGGCTAATTATTTTCCAGCACTGCTATCCGGCATTAAAGACATCCAGTTCCTAGCCGCCGATCTAATGCGCTACGCCCTGACCAATCGCGTCTGGATTCAGCCAATCTATACGCCAGAGATGATCGCTATCATGATTAACGCTTTTCAAGATCTGGACGTCACTGGCGTGCCAGGCATCAAACCCTTACTACAAGCACTAATCGACGACTATCGGCACAACGACAAAGCAAAGTCGGATAGCGAGAGTAACCGCGAGTCGACTAACCATATTAGCAAGCAGAAAGCAGAGGCGACCAATGTCCAGAAATCATCAATTACCAAGTGATCGCGATATCGTTCCGATGCCACAGCAGGACCTAGCTGAGGGGAAGGAGCTAACGCCAGCGCAACAGTTAGCTGAAGACACTCACGGTATTGCAACGCTGCCCAACGCCATTACCGCCGTCGGACTAGTAGGCACTGCGGTAGGTTGCCAGGAAATCAAGCGCGGACATAACTTGCGCGGACTAGGGACTATTGCCGTCGGCGCCGTCTGCGACTTCGTCGACGGTTATACCGCTCGGCACACTCGTGTCGCTAATTATAGAGTGGGGCGCTGGGCGGATATCGCCGCTGATGGCATCAAGGCCGCACTAGTTAGTGAAGCTGCATGTACGCGTGGCTTAGTTAAACGTTCTGAGTTGGCTTTAATCTACGGTCCCAAGGTCGCCAACTGGGCCATTAATGGTCTATCACAGTTTATCCTGCACAACGAAACCAAAACAACCAATGAAGGCAAGGTCGCCGAAGCCAGCCGCTGGCTAGCTATGGCAACACTAGCAGGCGGGCGCATGCTTGAGCAGGGCGGATATCGGCCAGCTGGACGTACCGTCAAGCGTGTTGGCTATATCGCCACCGCTGCGTCATTCTTACTGGGCGCTAAATCAACCATCAGCTATCTAAAAGAACTGGCGCATAATTCCAAACTGAATAAATTAGATCAGGAAAAATAGGACCGAGAGTTAACCTCCCGGTCCTTATGCGAATATGAGCCCTAAGCTAGCTAGGCCTTGACGCTCGGATCGATTACCGGGCGACTCGTTTCGTCGTTATCCGAGAAAATCGGAAACTTCAGAGAGTTTGAAATCTCCTCCCCGTTCTTAACATTCTCAGCGTCCTTGACTGACTGACGACACAGGTTCTTCACCAGAACCTCCGGCAACTCAACATTGGCTAGTTGATGTATCGTCAGCATATCCGATGAGGAATGCTTAGTCAAACGAATCTCTATTTGCTGTGCCAAATAGTCGACAATCGACTGGGCAATTTGCTCATGAGCATCCGTGAAGTTCAGGACGTTGCAGCATACACCAATCGACAAAGTCAGCCATAGCTGCATCAAGCGCTTACCTTGACCGTAAAAACATACTGTCGTCGATTTCTTGTTGCGACATCGACATAACGGTTGCCGTATCAATTGACTTGTCGCAAGTGGACAAATATAGCAGTGCCGCCTTAAATATCGGCTGCATACTATCCAGGTCGCCCGGCTCAATCATGCCCATGGCACTCTTGATGTCCATAACCGCACGCTTGCGAACAGCCACATTACCAACCAGCGAGTCTGTTGGCATCACGTACACCACACCGTCATCAGCAATGTAATCGCCAGCCACATTCTTAGTGTTCATAGTCTCCCTTTCAATGTCCAAATCCACCCAGACTTTGGGCTTCATAACTGTATACTTTGCATCCATAAGCATATTTTGTCAATAGCGCAATTGTCAAAAATAGAGCCTACGAGGAGACTCCATTTCTTGCTCTGACTTCAATACTTACCGATAAATCTTCACACGCTTGGCGATATCTTCAGCAGGCTTCGCTTCAGGTTCGGCAACAATACCACCAAACGGCATCTGTCCTACTAGTACCCAGCTATCTGGCAGATCCAACATCTTACGCACAGCGTCGTCGATTATTGGGTTGTAATGCTGCAAATTAGCGCCAATATTTAAATCACGTAGTGCTGTCCAAATAGCAAGCTGCAACATACCATTAGACTGCTGCGCCCAGGTCGGGAAGTGCTCTGCGTATAGTGCGAACTTTTTCTGTAATTCTATAAATGCGGATTTGTCATAGAAATATAGCACAGTACCAGCAGCCGTAAGACTATCAATCTTCTCGCGCGCCACTTTACCACCAAAGGCATTGTAAATCACGTCCCATAATTTTTTGTTCTGCTCGTCCATAACAACTGCCACACGCTGGCTCTTCATATTAAAGGCGTCCGGTACTAGTTCAGTGGCGCGCTCAATCGTCTTTACCACTTCGTCCTCTGACACTGGCAGCTCCTTATTTAGCTGATAGATACTACGACGTTTACTTAGTGAATCAATAACTCCCACTTTCCTCCTTTTTATCTATAACCAGTATAGAAGACGTAACTATCAAGTCAACTGGAGCAGGCAGCAAGAATACAGAAAAAGCCCCAGATAGCTGGGGCTAGGAGGCATAACTTATATGTCTTGTGGTGTATCATTGGCATCGCCATTTGGCGTGACTACTTCGCCCTTACGCTTCTTATCAGATGCATTATAACGGCGATCTCTTAATATACAGGAGACCACTATCACAATCATCATAATTGTAAATATCGCAATAGGCAACAGCATATATGATTCCATATTTCACACCTTTCAAAGTACGATTAACGTGCTAATTATACACCCGAATGTGCTAAGATAGAAACATGTTAACGATGAAATTTATTCGCGAGCATGCCGACGACGTTCAACGCTCGGCCGACGCGAAGGGGTATAAGATTAATCTAGCGCGTATTCTAGAATTAGATCAGCAGAAACGCGAGCTAGGACAGACAGTTGATCAAAAGCGAAAGCAGCGCAATGATATCGCCGCTCAGATGAAGGGCGGTAAACCGGCGCCCGAGCTAATCGAGCAGGGCAAGGCCATTAAGACCGAGCTAGCCGATGACGAGGCCAAACTAAAGGATATCGACAGTGAACTAACCGAGCTAATCAGCCACGTACCAAACGTTATTTTTGACGACGTCCCGATGGGTGGCGAAGAAGACAGTGTACCAGTCAAATTCTGGGGCGAGAAGAAGGCTAGCGGCGTCGACCACCTAGATTACGCCGTCAGTCGCGGCTGGGTCGACTTCGAGCGCGGCGCGAAAGTCGCCGGCGCCAAGTTCTATTATCTAAAGAACGAGCTAGCATTACTAGAAAACGCACTGTTACAATTCGGTATTCAGAAGGTGACCGAGAAGGGTTTCGCCTACATGACCGTGCCCCACATGGTGAATGGTCGCGTGCTCACTGGCACCGGCTTTGCCCCACGCACGTCCGACCAGTCCGATGAATACTTTATCGAGAACGAGGACCTAGGTCTAATCGCCACCGCCGAGATGTCGATTACTGGCTATCACATGGATGAAATCCTGGACGCCAAGGATCTGCCGATGTTCTACGCTGGTTACAGCCCATGCTACCGCAAGGAAGCTGGCGCTGCCGGAAAGCACACCCGTGGCCTATTCCGCGTGCACCAGTTTAACAAACTCGAAATGTATGCCTTTACCTTGCCAGAACAAAGTAAGGAAGTACACGAGAAGATTCGTGGCATCGAGGAGGAGATTTGGCAAGAGCTAAATATCCCGTACCGCGTGATCAACATCGCCGCTGGCGACCTGGGCGCACCCGCCGCTAAGAAATACGACATCGAGTACTGGAGCCCACACGACCAGACTTACCGCGAGCTAACCAGCTGTAGCAACTGTACTGACTTCCAGGCCAACACCGTCAACACCCGCGTACGCCTGGCCGATGGCACCATCGAGAATGTCCACACGCTAAATGGTACGGCGATCAGCCTAGCTCGCACCCTAGTGGCCGTGATTGAAAACTACGCCACCGAAGGCGGTAAATTAGCTGTGCCCGAGGTACTACGCCCATATCTAGGCGGTAGGACCGAATTATAGTACAATAGGATTATAAAGATAGGAGGATTCCATGAGTGATAAACGCCTAAATGTCGAGGTTTCTGGTACTAATTACGAGATTACCGACCGAGAACAGAACTACATCGCCAAGAAGTGCGAGAAGCTAATTGATTACATTCCACGGCATGGTCGCGAGTCCGCCTTTGCCGCGGCGAAGTCCACCATGATCAATCAGAAGAATGACAACAAGTATCAGGTAGATGTCGTCCTGACCTTACCGGATAAAACCTTATCGGCATCTGAGACCGCCCCGAATGCGCTAGCCGCTGTCGACATTGTTGAGGAAAAGCTACGCGGTCAGATCCGCCGCTATAAGACCGAGCGCCGCAACGACGGTGTCCGCACTGGCGGTTGGGTCGCTAAGCTAAAGCGTAGCCTGCGCCGCAGGTAGCATACTAGCCCATTAGCTGAAATAGCCCTTAGTCAAAAAATGAAACTAAGGGCTATTTTAGTATTAACATTTTGACTATTTTGTGTTATTGTACGATTACAATTCATTCGAACTACGGAAGGGAAATTATGAATTGGGTAGTTTGCATTGTGGCAGTAGTCGTAATGATACTGGCCGCTATCATAGTAAAGCTATCGCCAGAGATCGACTCACAGCTGAAGGATCGCCTTCAAATTGGCGCCTTCATTATGGTGATTGTTGCGTTCCTTGTGTTTATACTAACATCGCTGATCTTTCATCCTGGCTGCCAGCACACCGTATTAGGTGTAAATATCTCAGAATGGGTACTTACAATAGCGATGGTAGCTGTGATAGCTACGTCAAGTTTGCGCGTTAAACACGGCAACATGGCACAAGACGCTGAGCGCTTGTCGATGATCGCCAATGATTTACTGGATCAGTACGAGCAGAGCATTGGTCAACCGCTAGATGTACGCAATCTGCACGCTCTAATCACCAGCCGTGACCAGAGCGGCAGCATATTAGCAGATGTATCACTGGCCAAAGCTGGACTTTATCGCATTAAGGTTAATGATAACGGCGAATTACAAAATGAAAAGACTGAGGTCTTGACCGAGAAAGTGTTTTCTAGCAATAACTAACTAGCCGCCACAATAAAATGTCAGCCCCGGTTGATCCGGGGCTTTTCACTGCCCAATTTGACAGTCCCTAGCTTCATATGTGTTATAATATTTTAGATATTTAATCATCTATAGCGAAAGGGTGAACGATGACCGAATATAGCGATGAGCAGTCAAGCCTCATCAATTCCATAGAATGGTTTGGCGACCAGACACCAACGCCAGTAGCAGTGGAAGCGGTGCAGATTCGCAGCAATCCCATTATGACGTTTCTGTCGCGTCACATTCGCCTCAGCAACAATCAAGAGATTGATCGTGATATCGTATATCATGTTCCGACAACCATGGCGCTAATCTACACCTGCATGGCTGGCCAACATCAGTACTTAATTACACGCGAGTATCGCGCTGGCATAGACATGGTGTCGGTGGGCTTACCTGCAGGGTGTATCAAAGAAGGCGAGCCCTCGCTTGAAGCCATGTGGCGCGAGCTGAAAGAAGAGACGGGGGTGTATGTTTCCAATAGTATCGGCTATCAAGTTACATACCAGGCTGAGGCCACTTCGTCCGAAGGCATGACTAACGAGCTAACCCATCTGTACGCCATCAAACTTGGCAGCTACGACGTAACAGCGCAGCAGCTGGATGATGACGAGCATATTCAGTACGCATGGGTTAACGACAACGAACTACAGCAACTAATCGATACTAGGGTCATTCGCGACGCTCGCGCCGTCCAGCTGTACCAAGCTGTCAAGGAAATCGACAACACAGACGAGATGCATCGCCTCCTATACCAGAAAACCAAGCTAGAGTCCGAGGTTGAACGACTTAAGCAAATTGTCAGTAAACTAACCGAGGAACGCAATGAAACACGCGAGAAGCTCAAGGTCGATGAGGCGTTAATCACTACCTTAGAGGGCGCTGTGCGCGTGAACAAATCGGCCGAGGCGGGGCGCAATAACCAGATCCGCCTAGGCAAATCTGGTCGGGGTAATTAGCCAAAACATTCAGCACCGATAGAACCAGCCTCCTCTCAAGATAGAGGAGGCTTTAATTTACACTCTAACTAGCGTCAAACATCTATCACTCAGCCCATCAACCCGCTATAATGTACATACGGGACTAGTAATAATATATGCTGGAACCTTGTACTACGGTTACATGCGTGGCAAGCATCCCGACCTCGATTGGGACAACTAATCCACCAGCCCCGGCCACAGCCAGTAGCCGGGGATTTCCATACCTCTACCGCTTCACCCCTATATCTGATATAATGTATTCTGTATCACAATAAGTGAGGGAGAAATATTAATGCCTAGCAAGGAAAAAGTACTCGGAAAAGTATTCGGCGACCCACAGAAAAAGATCGTCCGCCGCTTACGCAAACGAGTTGATGAGATTAATGCCCTGAGCGACAAGTACGCTCAGATGACCGACGAAGAGTTGGCGAAGCAGACCGATATTCTAAAGAAGCGCCTCGCCGAGATCGAGAAGAAGCACGGCGTCACCGCCAGTAAGAGCAAGAAGACTAAGAAGAACGCCGCCGCCAAGGTGAATAAGGATGACGTCCTAGAAACCGCCGAAGAGCGCAAGCTGGTCAACAAGCTGTCCGACGAAGACCGCGAGAAGTATGCCAAAGCTGGCACCGGCACCATCGACGACTTTAATGCGCTCGACGCCATTCGCGCCCGTCGCGCCGCTCAACGTCGTAGCGATGCGCTAGAGGAAATCCTACCTGACGCCTTCGCCGTCTGTCGCGAAATGGCTAGCCGCGTCCTCGGCCAACGTCATTACGACGTCCAGCTAATGGGTGGTATCGTTCTACACGAAGGTAACATCGCCGAGATGAAGACCGGTGAAGGCAAGACCCTAGTCGCCACCGCACCGATTTATCTGAACGCCCTAACTGGTCGCGGGGTGCACATGGTTACCGTAAACGACTACCTGGCCCAGCTACATGGCGGTTGGATGGGCAAGCTGTACCACGCCCTAGGCATGAGCACCGGTGTGATTATTAACGATGCCAGCTTTATTTACGACCCAGAATACGAGAATAAGGATCACTATGACAAGCGTATGTCGCACCTAAAGCCGTGTTCACGCAAGGAAGCCTACGCTGCCGACATCACCTATGGCACCAATAACGAGTTCGGCTTTGACTATCTGCGCGACAACATGGTTAGCGACCCGAACTTGCTGCGCCAGCGCGAGCTGAATTTCGCCATTGTGGACGAGGTGGACTCCATTCTAATTGACGAAGCCCGTACTCCGCTGATCATCAGCGCACCCGCCGCCGACAACCCAGATCTATATATCAAGTTCGCCGCTCTGGTAGATCAGCTAGAAGCTCCAACCAAGGTAATTACCAAGAAAGGCCTAATGAATCCACTAACTGGTAAGCCAATTGACCCCGACGAAGACGACGAGCCTGATGGCGATTACGAAGTAGACGAGAAACGCCATACCGTAGCCTTGACTGACCAGGGTGTCGAGAAGGTCGAGAAGCTACTGGGCATTAAGAATCTATTTAGCCCCGAGCATATCCGCAGCGTCTATCACTTAGACCAGGCGCTAAAAGCCCGCGCCCTCTTCAAACGTGACAAGGACTACGTCGTAACATCCGATGGCGAAGTGGTTATTGTGGACGAATTCACCGGCCGTCTAATGAAGGGTCGCCGCTATAGTGAAGGTCTTCACCAGGCCATTGAAGCCAAGGAGCACGTTCCCGTTCGTCAGGAATCACAGACTCTCGCCACCATTTCCTTCCAGAACTATTTCCGCCTGTACGACAAGCTATCCGGTATGACTGGTACCGCTTACACCGAGGTCGAGGAGTTTCAGCAGATCTATGGTCTGGACGTTATCCAGATTCCGACCAACAAGCCAATTCGTCGGCGCGACCATAACGACCGCATCTACAAGACCGAGAAGGGCAAGATTAACGCCATCGTTAAGGCTGTCGAGGAGTTCCACGAGGAAGGTCGACCAGTGCTGATCGGTTCTGCTTCTATCGCCAATAACGAGAAACTATCTGATGCCCTAGATAAAGCCGGCTTGCCGCACGAAACCTTGAATGCTAAGAATAACGAGCGCGAGGCCGAAATTGTGGCGAAGGCCGGTCAGCCAGGTGCCATTACTCTAGCTACCAACATCGCCGGTCGTGGTACCGATATCATGCTGGGCGACGGCGTGGCTGAGAAGGGTGGTCTAGTGGTTATTGGTTCCGAGCGTCACGAATCCCGCCGTATCGATAATCAGTTGCGTGGTCGTGGTGGCCGTCAGGGTGACCCAGGTGACACCTACTTCTACGTCTCGACTCAGGACGACCTGATGCGCATCTATCAGGGTGATCGCATCCACCAGATAATGGAAAAGTTCAACTTCCCCGATAATGTGCCACTGCAGAATCGTGTGATAACCAAGACCCTAGAGGCTGCTCAGAAACGTGTCGAGGGCTATAACTTTGACACCCGCAAGAACGTGGTGCAGTACGATAATGTCATTAACCGTCACCGCAAGGTCGTCTATAGCGTCCGCCGTAAGATCCTAAAGGGTGACGATATCTCGCCAGAAATTTTGCGCTTGGCTGACGCTCGGTTAACCGATATCCTAGCACACCGCGCCAAGAAGGGCGATACCAAACAAGCTGAAGCTTTAACCGAGACCTTTGGCATTGACGAGAGCGAAGCTAAGAAGATTGCCTTCATCAAGAACGACAAAAAGCGCCTAATCGCCGCTCGTAAAGCCGTACTAAAACTATACGACGCTAAGCAAGAAGAGCTGGGTGATGAGTTGCTACGTGGCGCCGAGCGCGAAGTCTACATGCAGGTACTAGATGTGCTGTGGATGCAGCACCTAGAGAACATGCAACATCTCCGCGAGGGCATTCACTGGCGCAGTGTCGGTCAGCGCGATCCACTGGTCGAATACCGCATGGAGTCCCAGAAGCTGTTTGAGTCCTTGCAGCGCAATCTACAGGACGAAGTCCTAAGCGTCATCTTTCATCTAAAGAAGGCACAGGTCAACGAAGATCAAGTAACCGACGACAACTACGATAGTGATCTAACTCGTGCTGCTGAATCTGCAGTCGAGAAGGGCGTTAACGAAGCCGCCCAGCCAACCGAGCACCTCAGTAGTGACGACTTCAAGGTCCGCAAAGACACCGACGACCAAGAGAAGAATCGCAAGCGTCGCCTAGCCCAGAAAGCCAAGAAGCAGCAGCGTCAGAATCGCAAGAAGGGTCGTCGCTAGATAAAACAAAGCGAAATAGACGGCAGTAACGGCCGTCTATTTTTGCGCACCTAGGGGCCAATGCCCTGTAGTATAATATAGTTATGATTAATCAGTTGTCAGGGGACGCTGCGCCTTTCAGCAACCCCGCACTCTTCCGCTTGAACAAGCTATTAGTCGAAGGCTCAGACAATCCCATTATTATTGACGGCATTCGCCAATCGATGCTAGAGCAGGGTTTTCTGATACCAGTAATATTTACAGACCACAAGCTACCGAACGGCTTGTCCTATACTACTTCAACTGGCGATGTTATGAATGTTGGACCAGCAATCACCATTGGCAAGAATAAAGCCATGCCAGTTTTTAGTAGTCAGCAGACTGTTATGGATGCTCAGAACAACAAGTACCCCTGTAGCGGCGTCATGCCCGTCCGCAGCGGCTATCTATGGCAACTTATGGAAAGTGACGACGAGCGCTTTAACGCCACAGCCGCGCCCAATGCCACCACGCACGAGAAGAAAATGGAAGCTGAGCGTATTAAAAAGCAGCAACCAATTCGTACCATAGTCATTGACCCGTGGACTAATCACGGTAACGTCGCATTTAGCATCGACATACTAAAAGACCCCAAGAACCCCTAAGCCTCCTTATGGAAGAGGCGGCCAATATCCTAGCACAATGCGCCAAAAGGGCGATATGTAGTTTTTACAATTTACGTAATAGCTAAACCATACCACGCCAAAAAATGCCGAGTATTACGGTGGGGTTGCAAATTTATAATAAAGCTAGTAAAACTGTTGACATTATAGATTTAGTATGATAATATACTAGACAGTTGAGAAATTAAAACGTAAAGTATTTCTTAACGAACCTTAATTGAGGTTATTCAGAATTCATCCATGTATACTGTCCACTGAGGAGGTCGGTAATGAATTACATTCCACCGCACTAGCACGGCTATAGCTGTATGAATGGGCCATTTAGAATTTGTCCGTATATACTGTCCACTGAGGAGGTCGGTAATGAATTACATTCCACCGCACTAGCACGGCTATAGCTGTGTTAGCAGAAATCCATTCGTATCACTGACAGAGTCAAGTGTTTCGAATGTAGTAACATGATGTAGCTGACGCGGCAGGTAGGCCTCTGGCTCGAGATGCTAACAATGGCGTTAGCGTTTTGAGTCGGGCTTCCCGTCCGATCTGTTCGGCTATAGTCTTTCTGACTAACTCTGCATGAGTTCATGCTTCTATGATTGAACAATGTTCCGTTCGAATGTACTCTCTTTTCGAGCTTAGCATATCATAGAGTATGGACTCTTTTTTTATTTTACTTTAGTGTAAATGTATTATACTGCCAAACGACCTCGCTTACTTGGCTGTTTTATTTATTTTTTGGCAGTATTGGCCGACTTTGCTTTCTTAATAGTTTTAGCTTTATCTATCTGTCTAGTTGCGTTGTTGTCATCGGCATACAACATCTTGCGACCTTGCCAGACTAGTAGCGCTAGTGAACAGACAACACCTAGACCCATGCCAACGTAGGCAAACTTAGCGTATTCCTGTAGCAGCCAATCAATACCCAGGCCGATTAGGAACAGCCCCATAATAGGAACAATAATTAGTGCCGCCGCAAATAACCAGCGCGTTGCCGGCTTCATTTTTGTAATATCTAATGTCCAGTCTTTTACTGGCGTAAAAATCTTAGCCATAATAAAATCTCGTTGGTGGGCGAAGAGGGACTTGAACCCTCACGGCATATAATGCCAGCAGATTTTAAGTCTGCAGCGTCTACCAATTCCGCCATTCGCCCAATTGGTAACATCATTATTATATAAATTTAGTCCCGCCCTGTAAAGCGGCGGGCAAGCAGTGACGTAGCCACGCTGGGTGGGTTTATCTACTTCTCTGTTTGATTCTTATTCCGCTTACACTTGGCACTCTTGACACGAGAGTGCCAATGGACTATACTCACAATAGATGGTTTGAGAGCGAGCCAATCAGATATAACTACGATGACCGCCAAACCACCGAGCAATCGGAATCTTAAAAAAGGAGGAATATGAGCAATATTGTTAAATATGATCCCTTTGAGGAATTAAACGCATTACAAAGGCAGTTCTTCGGCGACGATCTATTCGTGCCAAATACCACCAGTAACATTCCCACCACTGACGTGTACGAACAGGGCAACAATCTAGTCGTCGAGGCACACCTACCGAACTTTGATCGCAAGGACGTCGATATTCAGGTTAACGGCGACAACCTAGTCATCAGCGCTGAACGCCATGAGAAGGAAGAGGACAAGGAGAAGAAGTACGTCATTCGCGAGAGTAGCGACAGCTTCTATCGCTCGATTAGCTTGCCGACTCGTGCCAAGAAGGAAGACATCAAGGCTGACCTAGTCAATGGTAAACTAGTCGTAACCATTCCAATGGCACAGCTACCGGACAGCCGCAAGATTGAAATCGGCGACGGCAAGAACAATAAATAGCTGATTTACATAGATGTAAAAGGGCTGACCGAAGTGGCCAGCCCTTTAAGGTACGGACGCCATAGCGCCTTGATATAGATATAGATGTAATCAGCGATAACCAGCAGCCACCAACGTTTGGCCCAACGCAACTGCATGGGCGTACTTCTTGTCGGTAATTAGGCCCGGTTGGCCGCTATAGCAGGGGAGCTCAACTTCCTTCAGCTCGGCCTCCGCCGGATCGCCACACAGTCCGCGATACTTCTCGATAATCGAGCGAACCGTATCGCCGACGCCGACGCCCGACTCAGTCGTCGGAGCAATCTTCTGGGAAGAGTCAAGCTCTGTGCGAATGCCTGAAGTGTTAGTCGAGTCTGTTGCGCCCTTGTGTAATGCCAGGCTTTGGTTCAGCTTGACATCGCGACCATCGCGCTCGCGGAAACTAGCCATCGGTATGCGCTTGCTGTGCTTATGATCACCATGCTTGGTATTCTCCATGGTCACGCCAATCACCTGATCGGCACGCCAAACCTCCTCGCTAAGGCTCCAAACGTACACAATTATCAATTCGGTAAACTGCCAATACAGCCACTGAAGATCTTTTTTTAGATTAAGATCTTTTTTCAGATTAACCGTGAACTCCACCGTCGGCCGGTAGTCCTTCGGAATGCTTTGAACCGAATGCTTCTTTTTACCGTGACGAGACTTACTCATCGTTATCACATCCTTTCAATAGTACGAATAACGACGCTTTGCCGTTATCACATATTTATGATATCACATCTCAACATCTTTACCAAAATGTCAAGCTAAAGAATACGACGTCCAACCAATCGCCCCGGCCACAATCCAGTGGCTGGGGGTATTCGTTTGTCACCTAGCACAGTCGGACTAGCTTAAGCGTGATACAATATTTGCATGAATAGAGCGTTTATCGATGGGCAAAATTTATATCGCGGAGTATCGGCAACTGCGCCTGAATGGCAATTGGATTACGCAAGATTCCGACGCTACCTGCGCGAAAAATACAAGGTTGATGAAGCCTATTATTACATCGGCTATTACAGTAGCTCCAATGAATCACTATACGACAATTTACAGAGGGCAGGGTTTATTCTACGTTTTCGCGAGCGGGTAGAAGAAATGATTACCAATAAGAAAGGCAATGTCGATACAGATATCGTATTCGGCATTATGCGCAGTATTGCCGACAACGACGATTTTGATAAGGTTGTATTGGTATCGGGTGACGGTGACTATTACCGGACGGTTAAGTATTTAGTAGATAAAGACAGGTTAGAGAAGGTGCTGTTTCCAAACTTCAAGTTTGCATCTTCACTGTATTACAGGCAGCTAAGCCCAAAGTACTATGCGACTCTAAACACGCCAAGTTTACGCAATAAAATAGGCAGGAGATAAGACTAAATTAAAAACGGGTCCTCCTTAGGTATTTCTCCGTTCGGATCGCCCGCGTCTTAATACATTATTAGTATATAGCACAATGTAGCCATAGGTCAAGCTTATGTCGTAGTAATATGATCTACGGTCTAGAGAGGGAATTAATCCCTCTATTTTTAATTTATAGACATTATGACAGCGTGGGAGAGATTTAAGAAAATAATTACCGTCCGGCGAGTTGCCGTGACCGCACTAGTTGTAGCCTTGGCTGGCGCACTGCTCTATTTATATCGACCAATCGTCAAGACCGAGCAGGCAACCGAACCAATTAGCTACCCCACCGAAACCGAGTAAATACCCCGGAACCTATGTCCACTGGACATACTACACAAAGCCCACAACAACCTACCGGCCCAGAACTTACACACCCAGCACCTACGTGCCACAAACCTATACGCCAACATACACCGACTATCGCATCCGCACCGGCGCTATCTGTCGCGATGGCTGGGTGAGTTCCGCCACCGGCCGCGGCGCCTGTTCACACCACGGTGGTGTCAGCACGTGGACGTATTAGAGCACGGCACACAAGGATGATAACTTGACAATAAGCGGCTAGACCGGCTCGCATTGCAACTAACGTAATTCAGTATAATTCGCAGCTATGGTGTATAATATAGTCAAGAAAGGAAACAGCTAAATGGAAGATGTTCTAAGAGAGTATATACAAATCAAGCGTCTAGGCATGAATCCATCAAAAATACAAAATAGCCACACCACGCTTGCTAGAGCATGGACTAAAACAGGCAATAGCATTAGAAGGGCATTGTTTAACTATGAAAAAGGATACAAAAATGAAGGCAACGAGCAAAGGCAGCGCAGGGCAAACAGCAAAAATAGCCAAGATAAGATCCGAACAACAGCCAATCAATAGAGAAAACAGTAAAGGCGAGGCAATGATACACCCATTATCAGCCTCGGTTATGACAGCCTATCAAGGTCCGTTGCCACCAGCCAGCGAATTTGCCAAGTACGAGCAGGTAGTGCCAGGATCGGCAGATCGCATAATTAAGATGGCCGAGAAGAGCATGGATGCTGATATCGAGCTAGAACGTCGGAAATACAAATTAGTTGGCATATCAATGCTAGCCGACAAGGGATTGGGATATCTACTGCTAATACTAGCATTTATATTGTTAATATTCGACAAGCCAGGTTACGCATTTTTGGTGGCACTGGCACCGATAATATCGTACATCGTGGGCATTCCAACCCAGAGAAATTCAGAGATAGACAAACACGACAATAAACGTCAGTAGCTCCAACTGCGCTAGCTAGCTCTGACTAACCCAACAAAAGGCGAGCCAATAGCCTAACGGTATTATCAAACGGCAATATCCATATAATTGGCGCAAAGGCAATCTGTAATATCTAAAAAATAGTCTATAATATATACTATGAGCCCCGAAGTTCAGATGTTTATTTTGTCTATTGCAACAGCCGCAATGATATTATTATTCTTCGAATTGCTTAAATTGCGCGATGTTACCAGGGTATCAGACGGAAAGTATCAGCAGTATCAAGTTGCAGCGTCAATGCAATACATAAGCATAAAGGATTATCTAATTAACATACACATTGCCCATAATAACACTCTATCTAAATACATGCCTTATATAGGGTACTCTATATACAGATACCTTCCACCAGTAGTCGCCTTTATACTACTATGTGGACTAATTCAAGAAAAATACCCTGACATCGCTCCAACTAGATTTGTATTATTATGTGCACTATTATCTCTGACTCCACGTGATATACCATATCTATTAGGACGAAAACATTGCATAAGAGAGCGAACGTTAGCCGCAATAAACATAGTAATGATCGTAGCAATATCCATAATGGTTGGTACTGTTTCAAGTTACATAGATTTTACCTTCATCGTTCCCGACTTAAAGGATTTAATAAATAATGCATGGGGTACATTGTCCGTCGCATTGCTAGCAATCGCATACTACAAACTATCTAGATTAGGCAGAAAAAGTCAGGACAAACAATTCGATAGCCATAAAGACAAGGTCTATTTCTCAGGCATTGTAACCGACGCTTACATGGCGCTTCGCCATAAATATAGCGACGTAGTAGATAGAGCGTGCAACGAGAATATGTGCTCACCAAGAATACTCTATGCAATATTAATATACGAGGATATAAACCGGCCAAAAATCATACGCTATATAGAGAATTTAATTGTAAAAACATTTCCAGTAAAACTAACAGTGGGGATCGCGCAAGTAAGATCAGATAAGCCGCTTTCCGATGCAGATAGCATAGTTCGAGCTGCCAAGATACTGGGCGGTAGCACCTATGCTGATTCAGGAGTCGAAGATGGCTTCAGTAGCATAACTGATCTCAAGGATATCTTGCATAATTACAATAGTAGCAATGTATACTGCGAGTCTATATCGAGAATAATCGCAACACTAAGAGATATTGATCCTGAACTATTTTATACGCCTAAAATTCAGAGGCGGGACACGCGTTCCAATGACAACAAAGATGTCTAGTGTAATAAACCGGATACGGAGAGTATGGCCAAGTAAATACGAATTCCAGCAGGATGTCTATGACGTATTTTCGTATAGGGTCGGCGAAAAACGTCATTTCAGACTATGGTTTATTCTACTCGGTTACATATCCGTAATATTAGACATTATTATTCCCGTATCTTGTCTTAATTCGAAAACCTTTGTTTACGATACCAGTAGAAACATTGGTGAATCAATAACCATACTAACAGCACTCTTGATACCTATATGCATTGTTACAATAGAAACAGCCAAGAGTAATACACTACAGAGATACATTGTTCTAAATGCAGTATTAAAAATAAAACCTCTGTCAGCTCTTATACTAATAAGCAGCATCGCAATATTAGTGGCTGATAACGAGCAACTCAATATAATCTCATTGGTTATATCTATAATTACTGTCATGTTCTCGATTGATCGATATATCCGTACAATATACTGGCTCAACGACCAAACATTATTTGATATGGATAACGCGGATAAGGATAATCTGAATCAGTTCTATATAGCAGATTCGTATAGACTAGGCGTGTTACATAGAACTATGTCAAGTTTAAAAACATACAAACTATGGGTAGTACTATGGAATGGTCACTATGGCGCATCGAGCGAAATTGAGATAAATGACGCATTCTTCAGGCAATTTGACATCCTTACAGGGAAGCAGATGGCAGGTAATTTCTCGGCAATAGGCAACGAGTTATCATCCTACATTAGAAATATTGACAAACGAAGCATAAGGCAACTATATCTAAACGACACGTACGATAGATTCCTATATCTACGATTGAGACTATACGAAGCGTCAATGTCGCCACAGCTAGCCACGCAGAGGCAAAGTCTAGATTTCATACAAGATACACTAATAATCATAGATATAATATGCCAAGCTATCACACTTAAGCTCAAGAGCAGCCCAAACGCACAATCAACACTATCACATGCTATAGATACACACATGAAAGCGTGCAAATCTATAGCAAAGAAGCACAAAGGCGAGGCACACGCCAAAGACATTATGGAATTCTTCGAATGGTACAGCCAATTAAGCGACAACAATTGACGTGTAATCGTATATCGCCACTACCCCTCACCAGGATTTTGGGGTAATATAGCAATGAAATCTGTTAATTCATAACATGACGCCTAGTGATAGTTCTAACACACAGGAATATCGCAAGAACAATTACGGTTGAGGAACTAATTATAGCGCCTTCTTGTAGCAATGGCGTGCGATAGATGAGCTTGACCCTATGCTCACCAGGAGATAGCCGCAAGGCCATATACATTATGTTAGCGCGACGAAGATTCACTTCTTTACCGTCAACGTAAGCCATCCAACCCTCAGAGTAGGGAATAGACAGAGCAAGCCACTTACATGTGCCAACCTTAATATTACCCTCAACTGAATTGCCTGTAATTTTAATGCCCTTCAGACTTTCAGCCGCAAGGCGTTCCATGTCTTTGGCGTAATCCTTATTAGACTGCACGGTAACATCCAATGAATCAAAACTATACACCCCCGGGACAGAGAAAGACAGTGTAATTACGTCGTCATGGCCATTATTGGCTCCCATATTTATTGCAAAGTCATGCCGATTAGCATACCAGTTATAGGTAGGCGTTTTATACAGAATAGTGCGATAGAATCCCTTGTGACTATCCGTCGACAATCGAATAGTAGTTTTTTCTATAGGCTTCCAGAATCTTGCACTGTGCATTACACCAATTTTATTATATTGTTTTTCCCGGTTAAGGCGATTTAAATTGTATAAATTGTTAGGATCAACAGAAGTGTCATCGCTATACAACTGTTTTGGCGACGTACTGTCATATCTCAGGCCACTCAGCTGAACAAACATATTGCCAGGCTGATTATTCTTAACGATCAATCTAACTGTAGCTCCGGCGTCTGTAACAATAATCTTATGATCCTTTACAGTTATGCCAGTTGCTCTGCTAGTTCGACCATACTTAATTGCGTAGCTCAGGTTGTGCTCTTTAGTATTCTGTTTGCCTTTATTGGTGTGTCTACTGCATGACTGACTATTGTTCAGGACAAGATATTTTCTCATTAACTGTTCACGACCAACTATATCCGCCATTTGCCATTCGCACGTAGATATCGTATCTTTGTATGTATATCCCATAGGTAGTACATACTTATTCTCATAGATCTTATATCTATTAGAAATCGATTTATTAATGTATTTTTGCTGCTCCAGGTTTACACTACCATACCATTTAGACAACGACGCCCTAAGGCTTTTTGCTTCCGTCGAGTTAGCCGTTGTCGTTTTGAGATACTTGAAGCCATTGGGCACAGGACCATTATCACTCACTGGTATTGTGTAATACTTTACGGACGCCAAAGAGAGCAGAGTAGACCTGTCGTCAAGTTCGTCATACCAATGCGTATGGTTGTCCCCCAGCCCCAATTTGCTATAAAATTCATGCATATAAGGGTTAGCAGTAGACCAGTAATAAGATGTCGACGGAACAGAGTTAGTAAAACCGCTATTAGTAGTGACAGATCTACCTGAATATCGATAGAATTCATTACGTTTGATGTCTCTACTATTAAGCTTCTTTACCGCACGCGCATCATCGTTTTTAATATACCTCATATCTTCAGACGATAAAGTTTTATAGGCAAATGCACCCTCAGAGAATCCATTTATATAACATCCAAGAACAATAACGCCCAATAAAGATATAACTACCATACTAGATTCGCGCATTATTCTGGCTATATAGTCACTGCCTCTTGTTATCGCTAGGAATAAAACAAACACAAGGGCCACTACGACGGCCGCCAAAGTACTCTCTAGCCTCGACCGATCGAACAAAAAGCACAAGGTTGCATACCCAGCAACCGCCAAGGCCATACGCCGAATACCTACAGTATCGGCATCGCGCATATCCTGCCATTTAATTACAAGTATGTATGAAAAGATAAGCGGTAACGCAAATGCCCATCTATTATCTGCATACAAGAACCCATTAATGGCCTTTGCCAGCAATGGCAGTAAGAGTATAGTCAAAGCACCCATAACCATAGCCTTTAACAAACTGTGACCCTTAGTTAAGAATAGGCATCCAACAGACAAGACAGCTATCGGCGACATAGCAAGTATTAAATTTCCATCAAAATTTTCAACTGAGACAAATGCAGCCGGCAGATTGCTATAATAAGACCAGGGCCACAATGTCGAATCTACAACACCACTGTCAAGGCGTCCGCCAGAAAACATTGCATAACCAACGGGTAGTAGCACTACAGCTGCCAATGATACACCCGCCAACGAATAAGCAAATATCTTCAACAGCGGCTTGATATATCGATGCATCTCTTTTTTGTACGACAATACAAGCCATAAAATAACAAACGATGCGTCCAGTATTGCACATATACCCATGAAATATATATTGCTTATCGATAGCAAAAACACAGACACAGTCAGTGCAATGCCACTCTTATTCTGGAGTACACGGTAGGTTCCGGTTACTATAAGCGGCAAATATATCATCGGTAGTTCGAACATAATTTGCCACGTACCGTATACAATGGACCAGGCACAGAAGGTATACGATATAGCACCGATTAAAATTGAGGTACACCGTCTTACGCCTAGTGCTTTACACATAAACGCAAACGATAAACCAGCAAGATACATTTTAGCAACGACAAGGAAGCCATATAAGATATATGTATACTTACTTGGAACAAATGCCGATAGCCAGCTCGTTGGGTCAGTAAGGCCGTAGTAATGAAGAGTTGTTAGTACATCACCACCCATTCCAATATTGAAATCCCACAGAGGCAAAGACCAATCACCGGAAATAACACTCGAAACACAGTTGCGAATATACACGCCTACATATTGAAGTGCACGAAAATGTTGCCGAATGCTATCTCCTTGATGGATAAACGTATTGCCATCTGTAAAATAACCCCAAAATATGACAGTGGAAACAAAGACGAACAGTAGCGTATACGTGACAATAAAGCGCATCCAACCTGACCGCTTATTCCACCAACAAAATACCCCCCCCCGATAAGGTTTTAATCCTTTGGATTAGCACACTTTGGCTAACCCTGCTAGTACTTATATTGTTACGTCTACCTTTCATAGCGCCTACCTTTCATAGAACTTTACCGCATCACGAATTTTACCGTCAAAGGTTAGTTTACCTTTGTCCAGCACCAAACCACGCTGACAGAAATCGATGGCAGAGCCGCCGGAGTGAGTGACCAGTAGGAAAGTTATATCCTTCTTACTACAGATTTCGTGAACCTTTTTGCGGCACTTTTGCTGGAAGGCGCGGTCACCAACACTCAACGCCTCGTCGACCACCAGGATATCCGGGTCTATATGGGCGTTAATGGCAAAACCTAGGCGCGCCCGCATGCCACTGGAATAGGTACGAACTTGCTGGTCAATATATTCGCCAATATCGGCAAAATTAACAATCTTTTTTTCTAGCTCTTTAATCTCTGGCTTATCCAGACCCAGCAGCATACCCTTTAGATAAATGTTCTCGCGACCGGTAAAATAGTTATCAAAACCGGCGGACAGTTCGAGCAGGGCGCTCACGCGGCCATTCACGATGACTTCGCCGCGCGACGGGAAGACTACACCAGTAATCATCTTTAGCATGGTGGATTTACCGGCACCATTGTTGCCCAGGATTGCCACCGATTCTCCACGCTTAATCTTGAACGACAGGTTGTTATTGGCCTTCTTAATCTTATAATTGCCGTGCTTAAATACGTATGCCAACAGGCGCTGATGCTCGCTAGAATACAGGCGGTATTCCTTGGTCACGTTCTTAAACTCAATCGCCACGTCGTCGAGGCTTTTGACTAGCTCCGTCTTCTTTGCTACTTTCGCATCCTTCCTGCTCATAATAGATCCGCAATCTCCTTGCGCGTACGCTTATATACCCGAAACGCCAACAGTGTCATTACCACGAAAATTATTAGGAATACAATCAGCTGCTTTGGCCGCTCCCATATCCATTGATGATAGAGCAGGGCATCACGATAGCCCTCGACAAAGAAAGTAATTGGGTTAAACATAGCAATGTCGCTAATCCAGCCCATAGAGGTGCCGCGAACATTCCATATCACACCCGAAACCCAGAAGAGGATACGTACAATGGATTTGACTAACTGCTTAAAGTCCTTACTAATCACCTCTAGTGGCGCCGAAAAAATTGACCACATCATGAAGAATAGCGCCATTAGTAGCGTGTAAATCGGTAGCTGAATCCAAGTGATATCAAAGGTATCGCCGCGCATCAAGAAGTATACCAAGCAAATACCCAGCAGCACCACGTGCATGAATAGATTAGATAGCACCACAAAAATCGGGATTGCTACGACTGGAAACTTCATCTTAGTCACCAGGTAGCTATATTTCTTGATCGAGCCCATGCCAGCGCTAATCACATCAGAGCAAAAGAACCACGCCACCAGGCCCGCCACTAGCCACGGGAACAGGTCGATGTCCTTACCAGCCATAGCGTTAGCCCTCAGGCCAAAGCGTAGGACAAACCAATAAACCAATAGGTAAATCAGCGGTCGGGCGATCGCCCATAGCCAGTTAAAGATAGCGCCCTTGTATTCCTTCTGGATGTCTACCCACGCCATTTGCATAATCTGGGGCGCAAAGTCATGGAGCTCACCCAAGATACCGGCAGTAGTCAGGGACTTATCTACTGGTTGTTTGGGTGATTTGGCGGATTTTTTAGCTGGCATCCTCGCCTAAGTCCGCCTTAATCTTACTGGTCGACACGCCCTCGGTGCGGGGCAGGTAAACCACGTCGCACAAGTCGCGCAGCTGTTCAAAATGCTCGTCGCCCTCCCAGTCCGAACCCATCACCACCGTATCAACGTGATAGTTTTTAACGTCGTCGCGCTTTTGTTCCCAACACTTTTCCGGGATCACTAGATCAACATAACGAATTGCCTCTAGCATCATCTTGCGATGCGCATAGTCATGATAAGATTGCTTCTTGCCCGCCTTCATTTTATTAAACTCATCCGTCGACAGAGCAACAATTAGGTAGTCGCCCAGCGCCTTAGCCCGACGGAGCAGGTTAATATGACCCCAGTGCAGCAGGTCATAGGTACCATAGGTTAGCACACGGTGCACCCGTGGTTCCGACGGGTCAATATTGGCCGCTGCAATCTTGCCGTCCAACTGCTCCTTTTGTAAAACCTTTGACGTATCATTCAACTTAGCCTGAATCGCCTTAGTTATATCATCTTGGTTACCGTTTATGTAAAACGTTCCGCCGGTTATATTTACGTTCATATTTATCCAATCTATCTTCTTATACTTACTATATTATATCACTTCATCGCCAGGATTTTATCCAGCACGCGTTTACAGTTATTGTGATCCTGATAGGCAAATGTTCGATCAACCCGCTCCTGATACTTCTTTGACATCTTACAGCCATTTTCAACGACGTCGCATATCGCCTTAACAGTCGATTCATAGTCGTAGCAAACTGGGCCAAAGCCATCTTTTTCGTAAGAGAAGTAGCCAGGCTTGTATAAATGTGTTGCAAAAAACTCATCCTTGTCGAACTGCGCATAAATCACGGGCTTCTTCATGCTAGCAGCGTCAAAGACTACACTGGAATAGTCCGATACCATCAGGCTACTTTCGCAAATCAACTTGTTATAATTAGGGTTAGTGGTAACGCTAACCGTATCGTTTTGAACAAATTCAAAATCCGATAGATTAGCGGATAGTGCTGAATGTAGAATAAACTCGATTTTATAGCCATTCAATCTGGCGCACGATACAATACGACCATCGCTAGTTAAATCTCTATAAAACCTAAAGTATTCACTAGTCCTTAGCGCCGAACTATAGGCGCGAAGGCCGTCATCATCAATAGAACTCGCCAAATTCGCACGCCACGTTGGCGCAATTAAAATAATTCTTTTGTCTGCATCTGGCAGTAGCTTGTCATATCGAGGAAATCCAGTCATCCACACACAACTGTCGTCGTATCCATAGATACTACGCTTTATAGATTCGCATTCTGCCCTAGATGCACATACAAAGCCTTTGATATCCTTCGTATAAACATTCAGCCAACTTGATATATCATCTTTGGTTACACCGTGTTGTAGAAATACAAAGTCCGATCGATACATATCTTTAATGTAAATAGAGTCCTTACTAAACGGATTTACAACCCATTCATCGGCCTGTGATGAAATATTCCTACTGGCCAGTAAGAACAATCGTTTATATTTATTTGAGCTATAGTTTACAACCTTACCAATTTTCCTCATTTTATTGTAGCTACCGGAATTCTTATCTACGACAAAGTACGGGGCAACATTGGACAGCTTATGCTTACATATATATTCAAATAATGCAGCCCCATTATCATTAGCCACATTCGGGCGATCAGATATCAGCCAAATCTGTTCATTCCGCAGACGAAGCCAGCGACGATGCAATATAGTAACAATGCGTAGGCGTAGAATATCACCACGATGCTCTCTCAACAGCCATCTAGCACAGCGAGCAAAGGATCGAACAATAGCCTTAGTGGTTCTCTTGCGTGCGACAATTTTTAGTTTACGGCAGGTGTATATTGACCCATACTTCGTGTAATATAACCCTGTATCCATGGCAATCTTAGATTGCGGACCTGTTGAGAATGGCAGGTTAGACGCGAAATACTTGCGATACACCAGCTTGAACGCCAATGCCTTAAAACCCTTGCGCGGAACCTCAACCTTCACACCGTAGTTCGACAAGAACGGCTTATTAAAGAAGCACCTCTCGTATATATCCGTCTTAACAACCTTTATCGGTAAATCAGCACCATTAACAACGGCATATAACTGGTAATCTTTAGGCGGCAAGCTGCAATTCAAAGTTCCTGTTACGACGATATTGTCTCTATTTACATTAAAGGTATTTATGCACAGCACGCTACGCCCACGCAAGTTAGTTAGGTGTCTACCCTTATAATATATACCATGCTTACGATACGAGATATCTTCCCAAACTTTATCGCCATACTTAAACTTTAGAAACTCCAGTTTATATTCTGACCAGATATTGTGTTGATCTAAAATAATATAATCATCAACGTATGATAGTAGCTGTTTTGTCTTTTCCATGTAGTTATCAATTATATCCTGTGGAATCGTATGAGGTATATGCTCCTTTGCTCGGTACTGATAGTCGTAGGCAATATAGTATTGAACATACGGTATAACAAAGCCGTACCTCTTAATCGAAAAGTCTATTGCCCATTGATAGCACTTTTCAGGTGTAATAGTGTACCAATCTACGTCAGCGTTTTTGCTCTGAATCGCAGAGCCACCTATCGCACGCCTTCTATACATATGCTCTGACGAAGATATTATGCCCAACTTGCCTTGCTTTGTGATAACCTCTAATATAAACTTTGAGTCCTCACTATATTTAATGGTTGTGTCATACTGTATGTCGCCAATAGCAGATGTCCTAAAAAATCCCGATGTTACGCTAAGTTGGATATGATCATATTCATTAAATATGTCAACTACTTTATCGCGATTAAATTTATAGTCTAGCGAGGGATAGGTATCTAGTGCCTCAAAAAAATGCTGGCGTACGCCAATCACATCCATTTCAGGATGCTTCTTGAACATGCGTGCAGCCTTCTCGAATACGTCGTTCTGCCATTTGTCATCAGAATCAAGGAAGTTGACGTATTGACCGGACATATATTTCATACCCAAGTTGCGCGCCGCAGATACACCAGAGTTTGGTTGCTTTAGGTAAATAATATTATCGGGATATTTCGCCTGATACACACGGCATACCTCGTCACTGTTGTCGGGTGATCCGTCGTTCACTAGGATCACCTGGATTTTATCAAAACCAATAGTCTGCGCCACCACCGAATCAATAGCCTCGGGCAAATACTGGGCACAATTGTATACTGGGATAATTACTGTGAATAGAAATTCACGTTGTTTATCGGTTTGATCGACAACGGTTATCTTTGATTGATCCGATTTCTGATTTATCGACTTTTTCTTAGATATCGCCTTGGCTTTTGCTTTGGCCTTTGTACTGTTCATATTATCTCATCCTCCAGAAGTTTACTGATTAGACGCTTAGTATTATAGTTATCGTGGAATGATACGATCCGACGATATTTCTTAACGTAGTCGGGCGACTGGTCGGAATTGTATAGACGCTTGATTTGTCGCGTCATCCTATCGCCCTCACTATACAGAGAAGGTCCGAATGCGGTATCGCTATCAATCATTAGGTGGGTCTCACCGCCATACATTACCATACACTCATCCTTTTCGCTCCAATCAAATAGTACGTTGGCACCACGATAGAAAGCATCATAGGCAATAGATGAATAGTCGGTAATTAATAGCTTACAGTTACGCAAAATCTGGTCATACGACAGAGTAGGGTCGGGTAGATATTTTTGATACCGCTTGTTAGTGCGTAACGCATCGGCCATTAGGGGATGAGGCAGAATGACTACCTTGTTGCTCAGCTCGTCTGGTACTGCCACCATTATCCGACGAATCATCCGGTAGTAGTCAGTTGACTCGTAATCCGTCTTGGCTTGGTTGGCCTCCCAGCGACGCCAGGTTGGCATAATAATGATTTTGTCGGCATCCTTATTGCGCTTGGCCTTATCGAATTTAGGCAGGCCAGTCACATAGATATCATCATTATCCAGACCGCCCAGTTCGACAAAATGTCGCTTTTCCGCTTGCGACGATACCACTACACGATACTTACTGTAGCCATATCGATTGCGAAAGCCGGTCCGCAGTGGCGAATCTAGCGACACCATGTACATAACACCATGCTGCAAAAAGACGTATTCAAGCTTCTTTGAGTGTTCTTTTTGAATAATCAAGCGATTGGCTGTACGCAGTTGGATAGAATGCCCAATTGTTTCCGTACCAATAAATTTATGCAGATGGAAGAAATAATATAGATGTTTAAAACTATGCTTATTTATTACGTTATCACGCAGCGCATCGGGGATATTGGTATATTCTGGCGACTCACGGTCAATAACGTAATAAATGTTGTTGTATCCCTTGCGCCGCAATGCCTCATACAGCACCGAGGCGCTCTCCTCGTAGCGTTCACACTCTTTTTCGTATAGCAGAACCCTATTAGTTGGTAAGGATAGTTTGGCTAATAACCACGCCATCAAAACCTTCGCTACACCGGGATTAGTATCTAGGTAATTCGACGGTCGCACAGTTAGATAGGATGAATTGCCAATTGTCTGTCGTAAATAAATTGACATACCGTCATCGGTAAACACGATTTTAGAATGGCGCGAATGGCCACGTTTATGATCCAACCAACGATAGATAATTCGCCCCATATGGTCAATATCGCCACCGCTGGTAACCTGAAGCTTGTTTTGGATATCAGCCAACATAAGGTCATCAATTGGAACATCGACAGACATACGATTAAGCCGGTAATCCCGCGGCAGCCTTAGCCCTTTTTTATAGACAAAACTGATTGGATAGAATTTTTCACCAACACGCAAAGCCAAGTCACCCCAGTTAAATTCTTTATAGCCGTATAACTTAACAGCACAATTACCACTAAACACGACGCTGCCACCACTACGCCGTAAATGCGGTCGCAGCATTATCGTCACCGGACAGCCAAAATTGCTGTTCACGTTAATAGCAGCAATTTCATCTGCCACCCGTTTAGCGGCTTTCCCATCATCCCACGGGGCGTATTTAGCGACAAACTTGTCGTAGCGGGCGCCGACCTTGGGTGGCTTAGCAATTAGCTTAATCAAATCGTCCATCGTTTCTACACGCGGACCGGGCAGGGTGGACAGCGGCATATAGAAGCCGTGCAGCTTGTCCCGATATTCAGCCAGGTCGTACATATAGAAAACGATAGGGCGGTGCAGTAGGGCGTAGTCAAAGAAAACGCTGCTGTAATCCGTAATCAGCAGATCACTAACCAGGTACAGGTCATTGACGTCGTCAATTTTCGAGGCGTCACGAACGAAGCCGTCGTATTTGCTAAAATCAAAGCTGTTGGCGATAAAGTAGTGCGCCCGGAATAGAATAATGTGAGTTTTACCAAACTTTTCCTGCAGCCGGTCGAAATCCAGCTCGTTCTGATAAGTATAACCGACGCCAGCCTTGTGCTGGTTATCGCGCCAGGTCGGGGCATAAAGGATAATTTGCTTATCCTTCGGCAGGTTCAGCCGTTTCTTCAGCTGCGCAATCTCGCGCTTAGTTGGTTTAACTAGGCGGTCATTGCGGGGATAGCCTGTTTCCCATATCTGACATCTCGGATTGACGGTCGGTAGGGCAAAGGATGAATTCAGCACCTTGGTCATAAAGGGCGAAGGGCTAATCATGGCATAATAGCGTTTAGCATCCTGGTCGTTCTTATCCAAAATTTGTTGGTGCGTGTACATGGCGTTGCCGCCGTCCAATTCAATGTCGTGGCCTAGGCGCTTCAAGGCGGTACCGTGCCAGGTCTGGATATATTTCTGATTCTTACGTGGTACCAGGTAATCCGGCAGGCGCGAATTGGTTAGCCAAATGGCGGCGCGGGCATAGGCGGCGTAGTATTCCGGGGTACCGGTCTGGATTAGTTCGGCGTGCGCTAGTTCTGGATTAGGGTTATCCGCCAGCTGCACCAATTTTTCCGGCTTAAACGCCCAGATAAAGTGGTAGTCATCGAATTTTGAGTCCTTTAGCATCTGCTGATAGATCGCTTTCGGGCTATCCGAATAGCTGCGCCCCATGAAGGATTCAAAGATAATGGTTTTTGGCTCAGTCGGGTGGTTGCGGCGAATCTTCAGGTAGATCTTGGTACGATGGTGACATAATAATTGCCGAGCCGCATTGCGCGGACCCGGAAAGGGTTTGACCGCCGCAATTAGGATGCGGCGAATGGTTCGTTTAGCGGCACGTTTAATACTCATTGGCAGATTTAATTAAATTACGTAGGTGTTATTATACCGCAAAATACAGTGAAATACAATAAAAAATTACGCTAGTGCTATAATTAGATTGCAGGCTACATAAGTAACAAATTTTCGTTAGTGGCAATTATTGTTAACCAATAATTTGACGGAAAGGAGAAGCTTATGATCGCTAAGTTGACACTGAAGTTTAGTAAGCTCACTGTGACTATCACAGTTAAGTAGTTAATTACCGCTTATAGACTCAGCTTGAAAAAAGTTACAGCCTGCAGTAAGCCACTAATAAAACCCCTGTTCCAGCAGGGGTTTAACAGTTATCGCTAAGTTAACTTACATACATATTAGCACAAACCGGTTTAGCGTGTAAAGCCATAAACCACCAATAAAATAAAGCCCTGTAGCAGCAGGGGCTTCTTTTTCATTCACCTCACCCGGCGCGAGCGCCAGACAACGATCCCACCGATTGAAATGCTATCGCATTTCATCTGCCTCCCTTTAGCCAAAGGGAAGTTGGAATACTCCTGTTGAAGGGGAGGTATTTATAACCCCAACAATTGAACAATCTGGTGGGTGCAGGTGCCATCGCGGACAGTGACCCATTTGTCGGCAAAGTCGCACACGCGCTTTAGACTAAATTTGCGGTGCTTGATAGCGCCAGCGATTTCCGCCGGGTCCTCGCTAATTAGTCCGGGCATGTCATGCAGATAATCCATAGCCAGGCCGCAGTCGGCCACATACTTGTCATGGTCGTAGTCCCAGAAAAATAGGGGCTTATTCATGGCCGCGGCTTCAAAGGTAACCGCCGAGTAATCGGTTATGACATAGTCGGCCACGCTTAGTAGCTGCAGGCTATCGAACTCGTCCTTAATCTGGATAATACTATCGTGGGCGGGCAGTTTAGTCTTGTCCAAGCGGTGCTGCTTGATAATCAGGGCATATTTATTTAGATCAATGTGGTCGATCAAGGCCTGCGGACTAATGCGACCATTACGACGGAAGGTCGGGGCATAGAGGATCACCTTTTTGTCCCGCAGTTGCGGATACTTTTTGTACAGCATCCTTTGATTACGCGCCGTCTGCTTGGCGTCAACTAAGTAATCTACCCGTGGCATGCCAATCGGCTTAATAATTTTAGGATCAGCGCCAAAAGTCTGGGCGTAAATCGGGATAGTTGCCGCACCACCGCAACAGATATAGTCATAGTTGCCGTGCATGTTCATGACGTGTGCCACGCGGCTGCTGTGGCCAGCCTTCTTGTCCAGCGTCATATAGCCAAACTGCTTAATCGCACCCAGGGCGTGCCAAATCTGCACCACCGTTAGCTCCTTCTTGTGGCGAAGGATGCTAACCGCAATCACATAGCTATCGATAATACAGGCGCGACTGGTCGCCAGGTGATATTCCTCAATCAGGATGTCACGGATGTGGGCCAGCTTGCTGCTCATGAAATGGTTTAGAATTACCACCTTAGTTTCAGGATACTGACACTTGATTTCTTTTTCTAGCAGTTGAAAGTCAATCGAAGTTTGACTATTTTGGCGACTGATTAGTACTACCTTGTTACGAGCAGGTAGTAGCTTCAGGAAGAAATAGGGAATCCGCGCCATCGTCACAAACAGTGATGACAGGTTATCCTCGGTTAGTATTCGATCAGTTAGCCGTCCCATCTGTGTTACCGTTACCGTCTGACGAGCCAGCGCCCGTTAGTTGCTGCTTGACGTACTCTTGTAGTTGCGTATAGTTACCGGCGCCCGCCTTCGGAATCACCGCACTGGCCGCACCGACCCGACCGGTCTTAACCTGATCCGAGATATCGATACTCTTAACCTCCTTATCACCCATGCCCAGAGCAATATCTAGCACCGTGCGTAGTTCCGACATCGAGATATTAGTTTTGACGTTGTCGCCCAGAGTATTCAGAATGCTCAGCGCCTGTTGCGGGTTGGCTAGCACGCCAGCGCTCAGAGCCTTCTTTTGGATCGCCTGGATGATGCGCTGCTGGTTCTTCTCGCGGTCAAAGTTGCTGCGTGGTAAGCCATAGCCACCGTGCGAGTTACGAGCTCGCGACAGAGTTAGAGCCGTTTGGCCGTCCAGGTGGCTGACGCCAGCCGGCAACTTTAGCTTAGTCTGCTTATCGTAAATGCCGCGGCTATCGGCCGAATAAACATTCACGTCCACGCCGCCTAGTGCGTCGACAATACCGCTAATAGCACCGTAATCCACCTTGACGTAATAGGGGATATCCATACCAAATACATCGCCGACCATCTTAGCAAAACCTAATGCCGCCTTGTCCTCGTCGTTATTGTTAGCAGCCAGAGAGCACAGGTAACCAGCGTTAATCTTGCCAGAGCTACCGACGCTGCAGCTCATGCCATAGCTAACCCACAGGTCGCGCGGGACACTGAACATAGCGGCATCCTTGGTCTTCTGATCTGTAGAAATCACCATGATAGAGTCGGCTAGTTTGGCACCCTTATGACCCTCGTCATCTTCCGACGTACCAAAAACTAGCACGTTACTGCGACCGTTAGAATCGGCTTTTAGCTCGACTGGATGCAGGATATCCGCAGCGTTGCCCTTAAAAATCGTCGAAACCTTGTTTAGCGCCGTTGTGGCATAAATAGCAAGCGCGGCGATAATCAACAGGATAATCACCACAATGGTAACGATGACCTTTTTCTTAGTCGACCACTTTTTATGTGGACGCTTGGCCTTACCGGCTTTATGCGCCCCACTAGACCGGCCAGACATGTCACCAACAGCACGACGATTAACCTGACGTGGGTTTCGACCAATGGTCATCTCAGGCACCTCGCCTAAATCGGCCACACCAACTGCCTTAAGCGACTCCTCAATATCACGCTCTAGCTCGTCTTTGCTGACGGCTTTCTTAGCGCTGCTCCTATTCCTATTATTAGGCATCTATTTCTGTTCCCATCCTTTTTCCAATTAAAATATAACTCTATCGATTGTACCATAGATTGTGCTAATATTATAGTTAATGAATAATCAGGGAGGGCAGCGACGCAATGATCACGTCATCAATATTTATCACGATTCACGTCGTTTAGTGCTGCCTAAAGGACATGAACGTTTAACACGGCCTACGCCCGTACCGCAATCTATTAAGCAGCCCAGCTTGCCACCCGTACAGCCGCCTACTCCGAATGGCGCAATTATGAATAGTCGGGGTAGTGCCAGTAATCCTACGATTACTTTTACTAGTGACAATCGTGGCACTAGCTCACTCAATCACAATGTACAACCGCCTTCAACAAATTTACCAGACAATAGTCAGTACACCCGCACACACGCCGCGACATCTTACACTGAGCGCTTGAACCGTGCACTGTCGCCCGAGATTAAACAAGCGGCTCATCAGATTGCCGCGAGAGCTGCCGAGGAATCTGCCATTGCCGAAGCTCAGCGGCGCTACCATACGGCGTGGCAGCAGTATTATCAGAAATATTACGAGAGTTACTATGTAGCTGCCTTGCAACAACAATACAAGAAGTTTGCCAAGCAGATGGCCAGCGTAGAGGACAAGAAAGAAGAAGATGGCAAGCTAGACCAGAGCGAAGTGCAGGCTGCGTTGCGCAAAGAGATTACCGACAAGGTCAAAGCTAGCGCCAAGCAGATCCGCAAGCGACCGTGGTTTTGGCCGGCAGCGGTCGGCGTCTTAGCCCTGCTTATCGTGTCATTTTTACAGTTCAACGGGCAATGGTTTGCTAGCATCGCTAGCTTTGTTAGCCCCGGTACTTCGTCCAATCAAACTATTATTGTTGGCACTGGGGAAGGGCAGCCAGTCAGCACCGAGCCGCGCGTGATCATTCCGAAGATCAATGTTAATGCACCGGTGACCTACGGTATGACCGACCTCAGCGAGGATAGTTCACAGCGCGCCCTGCAAAACGGGCCGATCCACTATCCGATTGCCAGCGCTAATGCAGCGGCTTTGCCAGGTCAGAAGGGCAATACGGTAATTTTAGGGCACAGTAGCGCCGACTTCTTTGAGCCTGGTAACTATAAGTTCGTGTTTGTACAGCTTAATCGCATGACCAACGGCGACCTGTTCTATCTAGACTACGGTGGCAAGCGCTATACCTATAAGGTTACTCAAACCAAGGTAATCACGCCGACACAACTGGACCAGCTAAACCTGGGCAGCGACAAACCTTATGCCACCCTTATTACCTGCGACCCGCCTGGTACTACGCGCAATCGATTACTAGTTATTGGCGAACAGGTCTATCCCGATCCGGACGATAGCGAGAACACCAACGACAATGTGGAGGTGAAGACCACTGCCACTTCTATCACCGGCAAGCCCAAGACACTGCTCGAAAAGATATTTGGATTCTAGGGTAGTTGAGTTAACATGCCATTTATGGTATAACAGTCGCAACTGAGGATAAATTTATATGACAAATTCCGTTAATACCCCAAGAGCTTTAGGCGATAGATTTAGTCGCCAAATTTTACATCTAGTAGACGAGTGTAAAATAGATAGCATAACATTAGATATATTTGACACCGTACTGATGCGCAGAGTCTGGCCAGAAGAGAAGCAATTTTATACTGTCGCGAAACAATGGCAGCCAATCATATCCAAACTTCTAAGTAGCAATATATCAGCTTCCGAAATTCTGCAGTGGCGCATCTACGCAAGGCAAGAGTGGCTAGGAGCTAAGAATCATTACCGAGTCATAGACAAAGATGATAAGAATCCCGTTCATCATGATATAACACTAGAAATCTGGTTTAGTGGAATGCTACAACTACTTGCCGAGAAGCATGATACTAAACTTACCAGTAGTCAAGTGCAGACTACGACTAAGAAGCTGATTGAAATAGAGCTAGCGACAGAGCAAAATAACCTCGATCCAAATCAACGCCTGATACGGACAATTCAATATGTAAAAAAGCTACATCCCAAGCTGAAAGTATATTTCATTTCAGACATGTACTTAACTACCGCACAAATTAAGCATTTACTAAATCACTTCCGTATTAATATTTTTGATGACGGCATTTCGTCGGTAGACTTGGGCTATGGCAAATTTGACAGCCGCGCCTATAGCGTTATTCACAACAAGCACGTCTTTGGCAATGATTTTGATATTGCCCGCAACCTACACATCGGTGATAACCAGAATTCCGACGTCAATCAGGCTCGCACCGCTGGTAGCGCCAGCCTACTTTATCATACTCCACGTTTGCGTCGCCTGCGTACTACACTGGGTGGTCTATACGTTCATAACATAAATCGAAAAATGGTTAGGCACGACAGCGAACTATACGACCAATACCTTAGTGCAGACAATCGCACTC
>ERZ808242.54-NODE-54-length-88713-cov-8.466433_pt1 | contig 88713 bp, 81 predicted proteins | sample MGYA00521244_ERZ808242 | MGnify/ENA primary metagenome ERZ808242 (study PRJEB31516, sample SAMN03275573) | gut metagenome | biome: mammalia-associated habitat; material: feces | host: Papio cynocephalus | place: Kenya | collected 2012-07-27 ... | reverse complement strand
CTATTCGCTACTTTTATTTTTCCTTTTTGTCACACATCATTGTAACACATACAAAACGGGAAGTGTTTTTTGCACTCCCCGTTTAACATATATAATGTGATATCAATCAGCCTGCTACGGCGTTATAGAGCTGAGGTATAAACGTACCGAGGATCGACGGCACAAACAGCGAGAATACCACAGATGTGACAAGCGTAAGACCCACGCTCTGAAGATACGCACCGACATAAAGTACGGCGAATATCGGCGCGGCGATTATTTTCACAAAGAGATTTGACTTGCCCTTGCCGTAAATCTGCTCTTTGAGAGTGAGAGCGTCTTCTATCTGAGGGAACAGATTGGTAAGGCACGAAACGCCGACCCACAGGAATAAGAAATTCGGGAAATTCGGCACTTTTGAATCTGCGCTCATAAAAAATTCACCGAGATAGAAAATGTTTACAGAGCCTGCCGCGGTCAAAATAAGTCCGATAAGCAGGTTGAAAAGGAACGGGAAGAAGCACACCCCGAATGCGGTGCCTCTCTTTTTGATAAGCTCGTGCTCTATATGGCCGCACATCTCGTTGGCTCTTAAATATCTGCCGTCCTCTATGAGAACGTCATACATACGGCATGAGAGATGCTCAAAAAATCCCTGAAGGAACGTACCGATGACAGTTATATATTTCACTGCAAGATATACTATTTTCATTCTACGTCATAAGCTCCTTTCAGAAGAATATCATCAAGTGTAACGGTGCCCGCCTTAAAGCCGGTGACCTTATCGGAAATGCTGTAACCGCTGCCGCTCAAAAGCGATTCCAAGCTGCTGTAGGTAGCATCGTCATTTTTCAAAACGGAGCAAAGCGCCAAAGTGTCTATAACCTCAAGCGCATACCCGTTGTCACTGTACGCTTTTTGCGCGGTCTCAAAGGCTTTATCGTAATCGCCTTTAAGAATATAACACAGCGCCTCCTGGCGGTAAATCTCATATTTGACGGTACAGTCGTCAAGCGAGACATATTCTTCGCTTTTCGCTATGGCAGCGTCATAATCGCCCTTTATACGCAGACTTTCGACCTCAATCATATACGACGACTGATCCTCGGAATTGTTGCTGCGGATTTTGTCGCAAATTTCCGTGACGTCTCTGCCCGTTTTTGCATAAAGGTCACCGAGAGCCGAGCCGTAAAGCCAAATATACTGCGGATATTCGTCCTTTATCTTTTCAAGGTATTTGATTTGTTCATCATAATCCTTATTGCAGATTACCGATATATAATACTCATAGTAATATATCATGGCTTTATTGTACTGCGTGGCTTTAACGGAAGAAGCCGTCGTTGACGAAGAATCCGACGTTGTATCCTCGGTATAAGGCTCGCTTTCAAGCGACACCAAAGCCGCCATAGCGTCGTCATACGGGAAATCGGCCGGATCGCTGACATCATACTTTGTAAGGATTGTATATGCCTTTTGCACGGTTGCTATAAAGTCAGCCGACTCTGCCATTGCCTTTTTTGTGCTTCTGAAGTGCGGAAGAGACAGCTCCCACAAATTTATGTTTGCGCCCATAGAAGCTATATCCTGAAGATAGCCTATGTTGTAATTCGCCGCTATCTGACGTTTATACACAAGCTCGCCGTTTATATCGGCTTTTTCCATAGTCTTGACCGCGTCCTCATATGCGGTAACGGCGGAGTCCATTTTTTTCTGCGAAACATATTTATCCGCCTTATAAACGTCGCTTAACACGCCCATACGCCCTGCGAATACATATCCGCTGTAAAACACAAGCGCAATAACGACAACGACAAAGAATATATTTAAGAAACTAAACGGATAGTGACGAAGCCCGAGATCACATTCTTCGCAATACGGCGAATCGGGATCGGCTTTTGTGCCGCGCCTTTTCTCGCCGCAGCATTCGCAAAGCTCGTCTTCGGAAAGCTCGTCGTCATCATTTTGTGCCGGAGTTTCGGGGATATCCTCAAGCTCCTGAATAAGCTCGCCTTTTTCCTCAGCCTCTGCCTTGGTCTTGTCAAGCTCGCGCTGGAATGTAGCCGCAAGCTCTTCCATTTCCTTTTTGACATCCTCGGTATTGCGGTCAAATGTTGAGCCGTAGCTCTCGTCGTTTCCGCCGGATGAAGTCTTGTCTTTATTTTCGTCCAAGGGAAAATCCTCCTTGTAAATTATTGCAGCGTTACACCGCACGGGTGCAATACTACTATATATTAACACTTACTTTATGATATTTCAAATAAAATACGATAAATTCAGTTTTTGTTCACAAATTAAAAAGCGGCTCCGCCTTTACGAAGCCGCCGAAGCAATATTTATCTTTTATTAAAGGTTCTTTATAACCTCGTCGCCCATACCCGAAGTCGATACCTTTTTAAAGCCGTCTTTGTATATATCGGGAGTACGAACCTTTTCGAGAGCCGCGTTCACCGCATTTTCTATATCAGCAGCAGCCTCGCCCTCATCAAGAGAATATTTGAGCATCATAGCCGCCGAAAGTATTGTGGCAAGCGGGTTTGCGATGCCGAGCCCTGCAATATCGGGTGCGGAACCGTGTATCGGCTCGTACAGTCCGAATTTGCCGTCGGAAAGAGACGCCGACGCGAGCATTCCTATGGAGCCCGATATCATAGACGCTTCATCGGAGAGAATATCACCGAAGATGTTTGAAGTCACGATAACGTCGAACTGCTTGGGATTGCGTACAAGCTGCATGGCGCAATTGTCAACATACATATGGTTAAGCTCAACCTCCGGATAGTCCTTTGACATCTCGATAACCGTCTTTCTCCACAGCCTTGAAGAATCGAGCACATTTGCCTTGTCTACGCTCGTGAGCTTTTTGTTTCTCTTCATGGCCATTTCAAAAGCTGTTTTTGCTATTCTCTTTATTTCGGAAACGGTATATTTTTCGGTGTCGTAGGCATATTCTTCGCCGTTTTCTACGCCGGTGCCGCGCTCGCCGAAATAAATTCCGCCGGTAAGCTCGCGAACTATCATTAAATCAAGGTCGCCCTCTGTTATGCTGTCTTTAATGGGCGACGCTTCTTTAAGGGGCGCAAATATTCTTGCAGGACGGAGATTTGCATAAAGACCGAGCGCACCGCGTATTCCGAGAAGCCCTGCCTCGGGGCGTTTATTGCCGGGGACGCCGTCCCACTTGGGACCGCCTACGGCGCCCAAAAACACGCAGTCAGCCTTTTTACAGGCGTCAACGGTTTTTTGCGGAAGCGGCTCGCCCGTCTTGTCTATGGCGCAGCCGCCCATAAGCTCATAATCATAATTCATCTTAAAGCCGTATTTTTTGCCTGCGGCGTCAAGAACCTTAACCGCCTCGTCAACTATTTCGGGGCCGATACCGTCGCCCTTTAATACTACAATATTATGTTCTCTCATATTTACTTCATATCCTTTCCTGCCGCTCACGGCACGTTTTGCCGAATAAAGCGGATATATAAAACACCGAATTGTATTACGACAAAATACCTTTGCCGCGAAATCTGATTATTTTTTCTCAAATATAGGCTGCTGCGGTTCGCGCACAACATTCGGCCGGCAACGGTTTATTGCACACAAAATGCCCTTTATCGAAGCATAGTTTATGTTGTGTGAAATACCTATGCCGAAAACGGTCTTGCCGTCGGGATTTTCAAGCTCGATATAAGAGCACGCCTTGGCGTCCGCACCGATGGAAATTGCGTGTTCCGAATAGTTCTTGAATTTATAGCCCGTAATTCCGACGTGCGAAAGAGCGTTAAAGAATGCCTCAATGGGTCCTGAACCGACGCCCTCAATTGATACGGGATCGTTTCCGTTGTATTTTATGGTGCCTGTGAAATGAACTCTGGTGCGAGCCTCACTCTCGAGTTTTTCTTCGCTGAATTTATGGTTGAGCAGCTTGTAAGGTCCGCATACGTTGCGGTATTCTTCGCAGAACAGCTCGAATACCTCATCGGCTTTAAGCTCCTTGCCCTTTTCGTCGCAAGCCTTTTGAACGACCGCTCCGAATTCGGGGTGCATGGCCTTGGGCATTGTAAAGCCGTATTCCTGCATAATATATGCGGCGCCGCCCTTGCCGGACTGGCTGTTTATACGGATTATAGGCTCGTATTCCCTGCCGACATCAGCCGGGTCTATGGGAAGATAAGGAACCTCCCACTTGTCGGGATTATTTTCACGCATAAACGCCTTGCCCTTATTTATGGCGTCCTGATGAGAGCCTGAGAAAGCGGTAAATACAAGCTCACCGGCATACGGCTGGCGGGGACCGACCTTCATCTTTGTGGCGTCCTCGTAAACTTCTTTAATATGGTTGATGTCATGGAAATCAAGTTTGCAGTCTACATTTTGCGTATACATATTAAGAGCAAGTGTGACCAAATCCACGTTACCCGTTCTCTCGCCGTTGCCGAAAAGAGTTCCCTCTATACGCTCTGCACCTGCAAGAAGCCCAAGCTCGGCAGCCGCAACCGCAGTACCGCGGTCATTGTGCGGATGAAGGCTGATTATAGCGCTGTCACAGCTTTTGAGGTGACGGCAGAAATATTCTATCTGATCGGCGTATCCGTTGGGCGTGCTGCCCTCAACCGTTGACGGAAGATTAAGTATAACCTTGTTTTCGGGTGTTGCGCCGAGTTCTTCCAAAACTCTCTGACAGATTTCAACCGCGTTATCCATTTCCGTGCCTGTAAAGCTCTCGGGCGAATATTCATATCGTATGTTTATATCCGAGGTCTCCATAAGCTCATCGGACAGCTTTTTGATAAGTCTTGCGCCGTTTACCGCAATATCGATAATGCCGGGCATATCCTTTTTAAATACAACCTTGCGCTGAAGAGTCGATGTGGAATTATAAAAATGTATGATGACGTTTTTTGCGCCCTTTACAGCCTCAAATGTCTTTTTGATAAGGTGCTCACGGCTTTGCACAAGCACCTGAACGGTGACGTCGTCCGGGATATAATTTCCGTCTATAAGGGTGCGGAGTATTTCATATTCCGTCTTCGAAGCCGACGGGAAACCGACCTCGATTTCTTTTATGCCGATGTCTACAAGTGTTTTGAACATCTCAAGCTTCTGCTCAAGGTTCATGGGGTCTATAAGAGCCTGATTTCCGTCACGCAGATCAACCGAGCACCAAACAGGCGCCTTTGTTATGGTCTTGGACGGCCAGGTTCTGTCCGGAATGTTGATGGGTTCAAAAGGAATGTACTTGTTTGTTTTCATAATTTTTTGTCTCCTGTTAAGTACTCCAATCGCATTTTCCGTTTTGCAAAGTCAAGCGACGCAGCGATACAAAAAAATAAAAAGCGCGGTCTTTACAAAGCAAGAAAAAATCGCCCTTATCTCTGAAGAAGATAGGGGCGAAGTAAAAACCACGCTGTACCACCCTAATTCAGCAGCCGAAGCTGCCCTCTGCGGTCTCCAACAAGACCTGACATATAACGGTGTCTGCCGTCACAGCCTATGAATTCAGCTATGAAACTCCGGAACGAGTTATACACGGATACTTGGTACTGCCTTGCACCACACGGCAGCTCTCTGAAACTCACGGTAACCGTCTTGTTTCCTTCACAGTTTTTAAAGGCGATCTTTTTGATTGTGTTTTATATTATATTACAGTTAAAAAATTTGTCAAGCGTTTATTATTTATCTTTTTGGGGCTTTTTAACTCCCGTTATCTGCGGAACATTGCCGAGAATAACTGCCACAACGGTGGTTATGATTATTTCGGGAATCATATAAAGTCCGTTATAGAATATCGAGTAAACTATTGAAAGAGATGTGCCCGAATATTTGCCGAGTATGCTCTCACCTATCTTATAGAAGCCCTCCTGAGAGAAGAACCATTCAGCCCATGCGCCGTAGAATATCGCACCCGATATAATATGAACTATATATCTTAAAAGCAGAGCGACAAATACGCCGAGTGCAAGCTCCAAAGACGGTTTTTTGAATTTGCCCTTGAACATACCGCCGACGCCGAGTATGGTGTATGCGAGTACATAGTCAAGAAGGCAAACGCATATTGCCTGCCAAACAGCCATCTGGTCGTCGCCCGGCAGGAACATTGCGGCAACTACCTTAGCGCCCATTATCATCTGCAAAAGCGAATAGGTAAAGCCGCTAAGTAAGCCCCATTTAACACCGTATCTGTAAGAAATGAGAACTATCGGGAACATACTCGCAAGCGTTATTGTTCCTCCGAACGGAAGCTCAAGTCCCAAAAGCTTTGAAACGAGCTCCAGCACCACAGCTATCGCAAGCAGCAGAGCGCTCTCTGTAAGTCTTTTTGTAGAATTCTTTTTGTCCACAATATCAATCCCTCTCGAAAAAATTAAGCCCCACGATATAAAAATACCGTAAGGCTGAGATTTAATGCTACCTACGACGGCATTATCCGTATCAGGTTAAAGGGTCAAAGGAAAATTTATCCTTAATCTCAGCCGACTTTTTCGCCGGCACCCCCGATATTAAACTATCGCAATAAAGCTGCACCCGCGAGGCGCAACCAAGCTTTAGAAATATTATAATTCAGCGGCAGAAGCTTGTCAAGAATTTAGAACAGACCAAAGCGTGAAAAAGCAAAATCGGAGAAATTTAAACAGGCTCCCTTGTAAAGGGAGGCAAAAAGCGGATTAAAAAGGTCACGCACACTCTATTTAAATCCCATAAATTTCCAAGAAATCCCTCCGGCTTGCCTCACGGCAACCCACCTCCCTTTTCAAGGGAGGCAAAATCTCTCCGAGTTTCCCGGGCAGTAATTCAACCAACTTTTCAAGGAGAGCTTTGGTAAAGTAACTGAGGACTTGATTAGGTTTTCAAGGAAGGCTGATTTGAAAAAAAGTTAAAAAATAAAATCGGCAAGCATCAAATGATACTTGCCGATTTTTGGAGGCGACACCCAGATTTGAACTGGGGAATCAGGGTTTTGCAGACCCATGCCTTACCACTTGGCTATGTCGCCTTATTTCTGTGTCATTGGATTTAGGAAAAAAGGACGCTTAATATTTTTAAGCGTCCTTTTTGGAGCGGATGACGAGGCTCGAACTCGCTACCTCCACCTTGGCAAGGTGGCGCTCTACCGGATGAGCTACATCCGCATTTATGGTGCCTCCGATCGGAATCGAACCAATGACACGGGGATTTTCAGTCCCCTGCTCTACCGACTGAGCTACAGAGGCAAATTGGCGACCTGGATCGGGATCGAACCGACGACCTCTAGCGTGACAGGCTAGCGTTCTAACCAGCTGAACTACCAGGCCATAATGGTGGGAACAATAGGGCTCGAACCTATGACCCTCTGCTTGTAAGGCAGATGCTCTCCCAGCTGAGCTATGCTCCCATTTGTTAGCCGCCGTTTTCTGACGGCTGAAATAAGATAACATATTTTAAGCCCGATGTCAACACTAATTTGCAAAAAATTTAAATTTTTTATTTTTTAGGTCTCGGTACCGTTTTATTATATACTACATTATATGGTTTGTAAAGATTTTTGTTATTTCTTTCTTTTATGTTTACTTTTAAGATTTAATGTGCTAAAATACATAAGTAATTCGGCAAATGCATTTAGAGTTTGCCGATGATTTTTACATTAAATCCAACTCCGCAGAAATTAAATATGCGGCTGTTTCGGCACCTTTGGTTTGCCGCGGTAAGGTGCCCTGTAAGAACAAAAATATCCGCGGCACGAAAGGCATTGGAATTATTATGAACAGTAAATTAAAAAACGCTGATACCGATTTTCTTTTCGACTGCGTACTCTCATTAAAAACGCGCGAAGAATGTTATGATTTCTTTGAGGACCTTTGCACCGTAACGGAGCTTAAAGCAATCTCGCAGAGAATAGTCGTTGCCAAAATGCTTTCAGACGAGCGCGTTTACAGCGATATCGTCAAAGAGACTGGCGCCTCCACTGCTACAATAAGCCGTGTCAACCGTTCACTGCAATTCGGCTGCAACGGTTATGAAAAAATCTTTGAGCGCGTTGAGAAAAAAGATAAATAAATATGAGCTACGGTTATTTTGCGGAATTCTACGACAGTTTCACAGACGACGTGGATTATGACAAAATAGAAAAATTTGTATGCTCCCTGTTATCCCGCGACGGGATAAACGGGGGGCTTTTGCTTGACCTTGCGTGCGGCACGGGCTCTCTTGCGGTGCGCCTCTCCGAAAAAGGGTACTCCGTAATAGGTACCGACCTGTCGCCGGAGATGCTGTCGGAAGCGCAGCAGAAGGCTGCGGATAAAAATGTCGACATACTCTTTTTGTGTCAGGACATGACACAGCTTAACCTTTACGGCACTATCATCTGCACCGTATGCACGCTCGACAGCCTGAATCACCTCAAAAGTCTTGACGAAATAAAAAAAGTATTCTCCCTCGTTTCGCTTTTTACGGAGGAGGGCGGAATTTTCGTTTTCGACGTAAACACTCTTTACAAGCACAAAAAAGTACTCGGCAACAATGCTTTTATCTACGAAAACGACGACGCCTTATGCGCGTGGCAAAACAGCCTTGACGGCGACACGGTAAACATTGATCTTGACTTCTTTACCGAGACCGAAAACGGGCTTTACGAAAGATATTCGGAGAGCTTTTCCGAACGCGCATATAACCTTTGCGACATCGAAAACGCTCTCGCCGAGACAGGCTTTGAAATTATAGGGATTTATGACGGATATGACAACAAACCTATAAGCGACAATTCACAGAGAGCTGTGTTTGCGGCTCGGAAAGGCAGAAAAAATGGGTAAACTCGTAAGAATGATAGATGAAGAGGGCACTCTTTCCGTAATGGCTACCGACAGTACCGATATAGTGCGCGAAATGCGTTCCATACACGGCACGTCAAAGGTATGTTCCGCCGCACTCGGCAGAATGCTTACCGCAGCCACCATGATGGGCAGCACTCTTAAAGGAAAAGACGATTCGATTACGGTAAAAATAAACGGAGGAGGTCCGTGCGGAACGGTTCTGGCGGTTTCAGACTCGGAGGGATACGTCAGAGGTTGCATAGGCAAAGCCGATATTTCTTTGCCCCTCAATAAAAAAGGCAAACTCGATGTAGCCGGAGCTGTCGGCAAGGACGGCTTTGTCACCGTTATTAAAGACCTCGGGCTTAAAGAGCCGTATATCGGCAGCACACCGATAGTTTCGGGCGAAATTGCCGAGGACATAACTTCATATTATGCCGTGAGCGAGCAGATACCCACGGTATGTGCGCTCGGCGTTCTCACCGAACACGACAGCGGCGAAATAATATGCGCCGGCGGATTTATGATACAACTGCTCCCCACGGCGGACGACACCGTCATAACAAAGGTTGAAGAGAGTATTAAAGACCTGCCCCCCGTCACAAAAATGCTTTCCGACTCGCTCACCCCCGAGGATATTTGCAGAAAAGCGCTTTCAAAATTCAACCTGCAAATGCTCGATGAGACATCTACGGCTTACCGCTGCAATTGTTCGCGTGAACGGGTTGAAAGAGCTCTGATTGCCACAGGAAAAAGCGGACTTTCGGAAATGGCGGAGGACGACACCACGGAGGTTGTCTGCAACTTCTGCCACAAAAAATACCATTTCTCAAAAGAAGAAATCCAAAAAATGCTCAAGGGAGTTCAAAATTAAATTAAAATACGCATAAAAAGACCGATTCGCCAAGGCGAATCGGTCTTTTGCATATATACCGTATAAACTTTTTTACTTTTTTACCGCTTTATAAGCCTTTGAAATCTCCGCAAGCTTTTTGTCAAACTGCTCGCCGCGAAATTCTTTAAGGCATTTGACGCGATATGTTGAAAACAGGTCTTCGTTTCCGCTTATATCCTCACGGCTGACTATATAGACATAGTCGCCTGCAATAAAAGCCCCTGCCTTGCCCGGCTCTATGGCGGAAACGCTGTCAAAAAAGCCGTCGGGGTATGAGGTATCGTTTCGCCCTATTACAACGGTGTCGGAATCGGTATTTGCATTTTCGAGAGCCGCTCCGACCTCGTCTATACCGGCACCGTCATTTATAGCGCCCGCATACTGCGTAAAGTTCTGCAACAGCGACTGCTTTTCAAGCTCCTCGGTGTCTCCGCCGGACGGGAGATAGCCCGTAACAGCCTTAAACGCGATAAAATTCTCTGCAAAATATGAGCGTAATTCGCTGTCGGTAACAGGTTCTTCGCCGTTTTCGGAATAATAATCCGCCATAACGGCGTCCTTGTATTTTTTGCTCTCTTCGATTTTTTGAATGTCCTGCTTTGATACGCCGATAGCTTTGTAATATTCGGAAAAGACGTGCCAATAATTATTGACATTCTGCGAAATTATATTTTTATCCTCCGACGAAAGCGCAAGAGCGCGGTTTTTAAATTCCGAATTTACCGCAACGTAAGTCGCGACATCCGAAAGCGCTGCATCGGAGATCTCCTGCTGCGACTTATCCCCGTCGGAATTTTTTTCTATATCATAATAATAGTTATAAACACCCTCGGAAACGGATACGCCGTTTACCGTAACGGAGCTTTTTTTATTGCACGACGAAAAAGCCAGCGCCGCCGTAAGGACTGTTATTAACAAAATTACAGCTTTTTTCAACCGGTAAACCCCCGTTTTAAGTCAGATGTTATTATCTTTACGTGATTTAAGATACTCGTCAAGAAGCTGCCGTTTAAGCTTTTCCTCCTCTTTCTCTCTCATAAGCTTTGCACGGATTTCTTTTTTATGCCTGCCGATAACGCCGTTTCTGTAAAACGCCACTGCAAACATACCTACAAGCGCGCCGCTTGCGGCACATATAAAATCGCCCATTGTATCTATAAGGCCGTAATCCGTTGTCGGCGAAGAGCACTGAAGCGAAAGGCCGTAAAGTCGGTCCATGGTAAATTCATATATTTCCCAGCCGACGTCAATGCCGAGCGAGAAGCAAAGGCCGAACATCGCGGCAAGCGCCGGAGAGAGCTTTGAGTAATTTTTCTCCTGCATGAGAACCGCAAAATCATAGCCGAACCACGCCGAAATAAAGCCGGAGCAGGTGTGAGTTATTATGTCGAAGCTGCCGAAATCGGTTCTGTTATTAAGAGTAGAGCCTATTACAACGCATACAAATATAAACACGTTGAGCATGGTCTGATTTTCGTAGCCGATTCTTATAATAAACGACCTGCCGCCGAACACCTGGAAATAATCCCAAAGATGAGTAAAAAGAATGGCAAATATCGCCTCGAGAAATTCCACCACTGAGCCGTGAAAAATACCGTAAATTCCCCAAAGCATTAAAGCGACACGAATGACGAGCCAAAGTATTTTATGGCTCTTCGGCAAATAGCCGGGATAATGTTTCATCAATTAAAAAGTCCTTTACTTAAATCTTGCTATCATACCCATACTTGCGGAGCCGTTGCTGAGGTACTTTGAGCCTATGAGGTCGCCGTTGTCGGAGTATGTTGAGCCGCAGGCTATTATCTGACCGTCCGAGAGCACGCAGACGCCGCCGAACGAGTCGTCGCGACTGCCGCCGTAGCTCTGAATACTCTTGAGAGAACCGCCGTTTGAAAATGTCACAACGAGAGCGTCGGAGCCGCCGCGGTTTCCCACCGCCTTGAGGTCGCGGTTGCTTGAGCATGAGCTTCCTACCGCAACATAACCGTCGTTAGTAGCTTCTATGGCATTGAATTCTTCGTCGAAATAGCCCTTAACAGCCGTATGCCAGCCGAATGAGCCGTCACTGTTATATTTTACGACTACCGCGTCAAATGAGCCTGCGTTGCCGAGTGACGCGAGGTCGCCGTCCGAAGAATTGCTCTTGCCCGCTATAACGCATCCGCCGTCGTTAGCGGGAGTTACGGACACAAAGTTGTCTATTCCGCTGCCGCCGTACTGCTTGACCCACTGCGTATCGCCGTTTGAGCCGAGCTTTACAACGCCTGCGTCGGCTCTGCCGCGGCTTTGGAACAAAGCCCCCGACTGGAACGCGCCGACCGCATATATACTGCCATCGGAGGCGGTTTTTACATCGTTGAAGGTATCGCCGTTTCCGCCGAAGGAGCGTACAAAAACCACATCGCCCGACGAAGAGTATTTTACTATAATCGCCTTTGAAGAGCCGGCGGCGCCTGCCTCCGACGCGTTGCCGTCCGATGAAAACGTAATGCCTGCCGCTATATATGAGCCGTCCGGAGAAGCGGCTACGGAATAAAAACCGTCCGTCTTGCTTCCGCCGAAGGAGCGCACCCACTGTATGTCGCCCGAGGAATTGAGTTTATATATAACGGCATCGTAATCGCCGTAGCTCTGCACACCGAGGTCGGTGGATTTGGAATAACCTGCCGCTATTATATTGCCCGAAGAATCGGTATCTACCGATGACAAAATTATACCGTTATTTGACGGAAGATATTTCTGCCATTGAAGTCTGCCGTTTTTGTCGTATTTAATTACAACAGCCGCCGGTGTGCTCTTAACCGAAAGATTTTTGAGACTGCCGTCGGCAGAGTTCGCCTGAACTACGGCTACAAAGCCGCCGTCGGGAGTTTTTGCGGTATCGTTGAACGAATCGTTGCCGCTGCCGCCGTAGCTTGAACCCCAGTTTGCGCTGTTGTCGCCGGGCGTTGCGGGGGAGGTTGTGTAGGTCATGGTGTATGTGACCGTTTCGCCGCCGGGTTTTGTAACGACATTGCCGTTTCCGTCGGTTACGGGAAGTTCGGTAACGGCAGGTCCGCCCGTGGTAGGCGGTACGATTATCATTGTGGTCAGCACCTCGCCGCGCGCATTTGTCACGGCTTTGCCGTTTTCATCCGTTACGGGAATGCCGACTTCTTTTGAAATATAAACAACGGAGGTTTTTACGTTACCGTCCTCATCATAGACAAGCTCGCCGTTTTCGTTTGTAACGTCCACTATGGTGGTGTCGAGAACTACCGTTACCGCCTCGCCGTTTTCATCGGTTATCGGCACGCCGTTTTCGTCGGTTACAACCACGGTTTCGCCCTTACCCGAATTTGCGATGTTCTTTTTGCAGGCCGACATTACGCAAAATACGGCAAGAAGCATAACGATGGCGGCTATGACTATCTTTTTATTTGAGTTCATCATCTTAAACCTCCGTGTCAGATGAAATGTTTTTAAAACACGTAAACATATACATTTGTATTGTATCATATTGCATAAGCTTTTTCAATTCAAAAATCATAATATTTGTTACAATATTATGTAATTAAATACTATACATTATCCGAACATTATGATATAATACGATACTGTATAATTAGGTTTTTTATGCAGTACCGTGCCCAAAAAAGGCAGTGCTGTAAAAATCTCGGAAGGATGTATAATCAATGGCTTACAGAACACACAACTGCAATGAGCTTACCTTTGACGACTTAAACAAAACAGTCAGCCTTGCAGGATGGGTCGATACCATTCGCGATCACGGCGGAGTTGCATTTATCGACCTTCGCGACCAATACGGCGTTACCCAGATAGTAATAAACAACGACGAGCTCTTAGAGGGTGTAAAAAAGGAAAGCGTTATCTCAGTTACCGGAAAAGTCGTAAAGCGCGACGAAGATACCGTTAACAAAAAGATTGCCACGGGCGAACTTGAAGTTCGTGTAAACGAAGTTACAATACTCGGGCCGTGCTCGGAAACGCTTCCGTTTGACGTTGAAACTTCTACCGATACAAGAGAGGACGTAAGACTCACTTACCGTTTCCTCGATCTCAGAAACAAAAAGGTACACGATAATATCCTTTTCCGTTCGCAGGTAGTGAGCTTCCTTCGCAAAAAGATGGAGAGTCTGGGCTTCCCGGAAATCAACACCCCCATACTCACCTGCTCTTCTCCCGAGGGCGCAAGAGATTATATTATTCCTTCAAGAAAGCATGAGGGTAAATTCTATGCTCTGCCGCAGGCTCCGCAGCAGTTTAAACAGTTGCTTATGGTTTCGGGCTTCGACAAATATTTTCAGATAGCTCCCTGCTTCCGCGACGAGGACGCAAGAGCCGACCGCTCACCCGGAGAATTTTATCAGCTCGACTTTGAAATGGCTTTTGCCACACAAGAGGACGTTTTCGCGGTGGCGGAGGAGGTCCTCTACGATACATTTGTAAAATTCGGAGGCGGCAAAAAGGTAAGCCCCGCTCCGTTCAGAAAAATACCGTTTGAAGAGGCAATGCTGAAATACGGCACCGACAAGCCCGATCTTCGCAATCCGCTTGAAATAAGCGACCTTACGGAATTCTTCAGCGACGTTGACTTCAAGCCGTTTAAGGGCAGACCCGTGCGCGGCATAGTCGCTCCCGGCTGCGGCAAAAAGAGCAAGGGCTTTTTTGAAAAGCTCCTCGAATATGCGCTTTCTATCGGGATGAAAGGTCTCGGTTATCTTACCGTTCTTCCGGACGGCTCTTTTAAAGGCCCTATCGATAAATTCCTTGTTCCCGAAAAGAAAGCCGAGCTTAAAAATATGCTCGACCTCAAAACCGACGACACTCTTTTCTTCATAAGCGACAACATCAAGGTGGTAAACCTGCTCGCAGGTCAGATAAGAACGGCTCTCGGCGAGAGGCTTGAGCTTATAGACAACGACCGTTTTGAAATGTGCTTCATAACCGATTTTCCGATGTACGAAAAGACGGACGAGGGCAAGCTCGACTTCACACACAATCCGTTCTCAATGCCTCAGGGCGGTATGGACGCTCTTGAAAATCAGGATCCCCTCACCATTAAGGCGTATCAGTACGATATAGTCTGCAACGGTGTAGAGCTGTCCTCCGGAGCTGTCAGAAACCATCGCCCCGACATTATGGTAAAAGCATTTGAGCTCGCAGGCTACACGGCGGAAGAAGTCGAAAAGCGCTTCGGAGCACTCTTCCGCGCATTCCACTACGGAGCTCCGCCTCATGCGGGTATGGCTCCCGGCGTTGACAGAATGGTAATGCTCTTAAAGGACGAAGAGAATATACGAGAGGTTATTGCATTCCCGATGAATTCAAACGCTCAGGATCTTCTTCTCGGCGCTCCCAATACCGTTTCGGAGCAGCAGCTTCGCGAAGTTCATATAAAGCTTCGCCGCCCCGTCCCCGAAAAATAACCGATATACTAAGCGAAAGAAAGTGATCTTATGACGATAGACAGAAGTCTTGTTGAATATCTCGAAAAACTCGGCAGAATTCACCTGACCGAAGAGGAGCGTTCAGCCTCGGAAAAGGATTTGCAAAGCATACTCACCTATATTGACACTCTCAACGAGCTTGACACAGACGGAGTTGAGCCTGCTTCGCACTCTTTCCCCGTTGCAAACGTAATGCGTGACGACACGGTTACAAACGGCGCCGACACAGAAAATATTTTGAAAAATGCTCCGCAAAGCCGCGACGGCTGCTTTGTCGTTCATAAAACGGTTGAGTGAGGTAAACTATGAATATTTGCGAAATGACGGCTCTTGAAATATCAAATGCCGTAAAGAATAAAGAAATAACCGTAAAAGACGCAGTTGACGCGTTTTTTGAGGCAATAGACAAATACGACGGAAAATATCACTGCTATAACACCCTTTGCAAAAAAGAGGCTTACGAAAGAGCCGAAGAAGTGCAAAAGGGAATTGACTGCGGCAAATATAACGGCAGGCTCGCCGGCGTGCCCATAGGCATTAAAGATAACATCTGCACAAAGGACATTCTTACGACCTGCTCCTCCAAGATACTCGAAAACTTCATTCCCACATACAACGCAACGGTTGTGAACCGTCTGAATGACGAGGGAATGGTAATAATAGGCAAGCTCAATATGGACGAGTTTGCCATGGGAAGCACCACAGAGACCTCCGCCACGGGAGTTACCCATAACCCGTGGGATACAGACAAGGTTCCCGGAGGCAGTTCCGGCGGCGCGGCGGCAGCGGTAGCCGCGAGACTTTCGCCCGTAGCGCTCGGTTCGGATACAGGCGGTTCTATCCGTCAGCCCTGCTCTTTCTGCGGCGTTTCCGGTCTTAAACCGACTTACGGCGCCGTTTCACGTTACGGACTTGTGGCTTATGCGTCGTCTCTCGACCAGATAGGCCCCATGGGAAAAACCGTTGACGACTGCGCGGCGCTTTTCTCGGTAATTCAGGGCAAAGACGAAAAAGACGGCACATCCATGGTATATCCGAAATTCGACTTCGATAAAGCCGTCAAAGGCGACGTCGGCGGCAAAAAAATCGGTATTCCCGAAGATTATCTCGGCGAAGGCATAACCCCCGACGTAAAGGACGCGGTTTTGGCCGCCGCGGATAAATTCCGCGAAGAGGGCGCCGTTGTCGAAACATTTAAGATGCCGATAGTAAAATACGCAATTCCGGCATATTACATTATCGCCTGTGCGGAGGCGTGTTCAAACCTCTCAAGGTACGACGGAATAAAGTACGGTTACTCGAGTCCCAACGCCGACACGCTTATGGAGACATACGTAAAAACGCGTTCGGAAGGCTTCGGAATGGAAGTTAAGCGCCGCATAATGCTCGGCAACTTCGTTTTAAGCTCCGGCTATTACGACGCTTACTACAATAAGGCTCTCAAGGCGAAAAAGCTTATACAGAACGCCTTTTACGACGCATTTAAAAAATATGATATGCTCTTAGGCCCCGTAGCTCCCACTACTGCGCTTAAAATAGGCGAAAGTCTTTCCGACCCGCTGAAGATGTATCTCGGCGACATATACACCGTTATGATAAACATAGCCGGTATGCCGTCGATGTCGGTTCCGTGCGGATTTGACAAAGACAATATGCCGATAGGTATGCAGATAATAGGCAAGCCGTTTGAAGAGGCGGAAATTATGAGTGCCGCCAAGGCATTTGAAAACGCCACCGACTTCCACAAAAAACTGCCGGATTTAGGTTAAGGAGGTACAGCTTTATGGAATGGGAAATTGTTATGGGACTTGAAGTCCACACGGAGCTTGCCACCAAGACAAAAATCTTTTGCGGCTGTTCCACCGAATTCGGCGGCAAGCCGAATACTCACGTCTGTGAAATATGCTCGGGTATGCCCGGAACTCTGCCGCTTCTCAACAAAAGAGTTGTTGAATTTGCCGTGAGAACGGGCATTGCCACAAACTGCACAATAACTCAGCACAACAAATTTGACCGAAAAAACTATTTTTATCCCGACCTGCCGAAAGCGTATCAGATATCGCAGCTTTATCTGCCTATCTGCCGCAACGGTTTTATAGAGGTAAAGGATAAAGACGGCAACCCCAAAAAGATAGGAATTCACGAAATTCATATGGAAGAGGACGCCGGAAAGCTTGTTCACGACGAATTTGAGGATTGCACTCTTGTAGACTACAACCGCTGCGGCGTGCCGCTGCTTGAAATAGTTTCGGAGCCCGATTTCAGAAGCGCCGAGGAGGTTCTCTCTTATCTTACGGAGCTGCGCTCGATTCTTCAGTATATCGGAGTTTCGGACTGCAAAATGCAGGAGGGTTCTTTAAGAGCCGACGTCAACCTTTCGGTTCGCCCCAAAGGGCAAAAGGAATTCGGCACACGTACCGAGATGAAAAACCTCAACTCTTTCAAAGCCATTGCAAGGGCTATTGAATATGAGGCGGAAAGGCAGATTGAGCTTCTTGAGGACGGCGAAAAGGTAATGCAGGAAACACGTCGTTGGGACGATAACAAGGGGTACAGTTACGCCATGCGCTCCAAAGAGGACGCTCAGGATTACAAATATTTCCCCGAGCCCGATCTTCCGCCTATTGAGATTTCGGACGAATATATTGAAAACATCAGAAAATCTCTGCCGGAGCTGCCCGAGGCAAAAAAAGCACGCTATATGTCGCAATTCGGTCTCCCCGAATATGATACCGGCATTATAACGTCCGACAGGAGCTTCGTAAAGCTTTTTGAACGCACGGTTGAAATATGCAATTCACCCAAGGACGCGGCAAACTGGATAATGGGCGAGCTTATGAAGATGCTCAACGACACGGGCACTCTGCCTGAAAATATGTTGTTTGACCAAGACTCGCTCGGCAAGCTTATAAATATGATAAAAGCCGGCAAGATAAACCGCGGCACCGCAAAAACCGTATTTGAAAAGATATTCACGGAAAATGTCGATCCCGAAAAATATGTTGAAGAAAACAACCTCGGTCTTGTCACCGACCTCTCGGCTATACGCCCCATTATAGAGCAGGTCATAGCCGACAACGAAAAGAGCGTCGGCGAATATAAAGCCGGCAAAACTCAGGCAATGGGTTACATTATGGGTCAGGCTATGCGCGCCCTCAAGGGCAAAGCTCCGGCTCAGGAAGTTCAGAAAATACTCAAGGAAATTTTAGGCTGATGAATACCAAATATCTGTTTCTCGATATAGACGGCACACTCGTCGGATTTAACGGCGTGATGCCCCCGTCGGCGTTGGAAGCGCTGAAAAAAGCGCACAAAAACGGTCATAAGCTTGTAATTTGCACAGGCAGGCAGCTCTCGCAGGTATACCCGTGGCTTTTAAAGGAGGTACCGTTTGACGGTCTGATTTTATCGGGCGGAGCCATGGTAATTTCGAACGGCAAAACCGTTGCTCATCACTTTATAGAACGCGACGGCCTTAAAAGGCTTGTAAACTACTTTGAAAGCCGCAAAACCGCATATTATCTGCAAACTCAAGGGTTTCTGGTTTCAAAACAATGGTGCGTTGACAGAACGCTTGCGCTCTTTGAAAAGCTCGGTTACAGCGAAAACGATTTGCTCACACTTTTCGGCAAAACCGTAATCGACGATAACGCCGAAAACAGGGACGACGTTGAAAAGCTCATATACTACGACTCAGGCGTGGATTTTTCGGATGTGCAAAACAATATCGGCGATGAATTTCATATCGTAGGTTACAGCTTCGGCAATCTCGGTAACACGAGCGGAGAAATATCAAAAAACGGCGTCAGCAAGGCAAGCGGAATAGCCGAATATCTGAATTACTGCGGCGGAGATATAAACGACGCTTTTGCGTTCGGCGACGCAGAAAATGATTTGGAAATGTTCGGCAGCGTAAACACGGGGATTGCAATGGGCAACGCCTGCGATAAGCTTAAAAAGTTAGCTTCATACGTCACTTCCGATATAGACGATGACGGTCTTTACAACGCATTTTTGCATTTCGGACTGATTTAATCGATTGCAAAACCAAACAAAAAAGCACGATTGGCTGCGGCTAATCGTGCTTTTGTTGTTATTATTTATCTGCCGAGGTACGGCATCGGATTTGTTCGCCTGCCGTTTACATAAACCTCAAAGTGAAGATGCGGTCCGGTTACGTTGCCGGAGGAGCCTATTTTTGCAATCGGCTGACCTGCCGAAACCTTTTGACCGACTCGAACTTTAAACGAACCGGGCAAAGTATGCGCATAGAGCGTGGAAAGCCCGTTTCCGTGGTTTATGACTATATAATAGCCCCAGCTCGGATGATATGTCGCCGTGGTTACGGTTCCCGAAGCCGCGGCAACTATTGTAAGCCCCGTGCTTCCGCCGCCGGGCTTTACTATATCGATACCGCCGTGACGTCTTGCACCGCCGTACCCGGAGGATATCGACGAAGCGCCTATTGCGGGCCAAACAAATCTGCCGCCGGTTGTAATGACCTTGCCGCCGGATACGCCTTTTCCCGTAACGGGAGCCTTTGTGCCTATCTGTATAACCTCGTTTACGGGTTCGGAAAGGGTCACCCTTGAAACCTCTTTTGACGAAACGCGCGTACCGTCTATATAAGTCACAAGCTCGGTTACCTGCTGAACGCCGTTTACGCCCTTTGTTGTAACCTTTTTGGTGCCTGTATAAAGATTTGCATTGTTGACGTTGGTGCTCGTATAGGCTATTGATTCGGTATGGGTTTCGGTCTTTGTGACCTGAACTCTGACGTAGTTTACCTCGCTTGAAATAAGCAGCTTGTCACCCGAACGGATTGTCTCGGAAATCCCCGGATTCAACTGCTGTAATTCGGCAACGGTAAGTCCGTTTGCGGCGGCTATTCCCGAAACGGTGTCGCCGTCCTTTACCGTGTAATAAACCGCCTCGCTCTTTTTTGATTTAAGCTTGGAGGAAAGCTTTTCCGCGTCCCAAACCGTAGCTTCGTTATCGGGGTAAAGCCCCTGCTCATAGGTGATGTTTTCAACAAAGCCCTTTGCCGCGTTGGGGTCGTCTATTTTATAATCGCTGAGTATTTTATCAAAAACGCTTGTGGCGTCCGTCTCGTTTTTAACGGCGCACAGAAAATCTCCGTCAATATAAATACCGCAGGCATTGGTGATGTTGCTCTCGGAATTTTCTATAAGTTTATCGCACATTGAGGAGGAATCGGTAAGGTCGGTCTTGTTTACAACCTTGAGCTGATACTGTGCCGGCTTTATAAGCTCCTGCTCTTTACCCGAGGCAGATGCGGCGGTCTTGAGCCTTGTTTTAGCCTGCTGCTCTGCGTCGAGATATTCGGATTCGCTCTTGGCGTAGCCTATTACAGAGCCGTTATATTTGATTTCAAGCGCAAAAGTGGCGTTGTTCCAATAACTTACCGTAGCGCAAAGCACGCCGAGACAAAGAATCGGGACAAGCAGATTTACCGCAAAGGTAAACACTATACCGTGCCTTGAAAAAGCCTTCCTTACATAGGTTCGCAACTTAACTTTAGCGGATTTTCTGTCGGTATGGACAAGCGCATTAAAATCTGAGCTGACCCTTTTTATATCCGCCATAAGAAGTTTAAATTCCTTGCTTACGGTTCTGAAGGTTTTGAGCACAAACCTGTCAATCACAAGAAACACGGCAAAAAATACGGCGCCGACTGTTTTTACGGGACGCGAAAGCACCCTCGACAGCCATTTGCCGAATTTCATAAAACCCGTGCCTGCCGTAAAGCCTATACGGTATATAAAATTGTAAAGCTTTTCAAAAAACATATTAGCCTCACAGCGGTGACGTTAAAAATCACACGGCACCGAAAGTATTGATAATAATTTTAACACATAAAGCGACAAATTTCAACCTTAACGAACATCGTAAGGAAACTGTTACGCTTTTACATAACCGTTTCCGAACATCTTATCAATCCGACGTTTTATGTTTTTATGCTCCGGCAGTTGCAGTTTGCCGTCGGTTGCAATTATCTTTTGCGCGCTCTTTTGAGCCTCTTCCAGTATTTTGGTATCGGTTAAAATATCCGCTATTCGAAGCGACGGCAAGCCGTGCTGCTTCGAGCCGAAAAAGTCGCCCGGACCGCGCATTTTAAGGTCCTCATCCGCTATCAAAAATCCGTCGGTGGTCTTGCACATTATATCAAATCTGCGTTTCGCCTCATCATTTTGTGCGTCCGACACCAAAATGCACGTGGACAAAGCATTACCTCTGCCCACTCTGCCGCGCAGCTGGTGGAGCTGTGAAAGCCCGAAACGCTCGGCGTTCTCTATAACCATAATCACGGCATTCGGCACGTCCACTCCTACCTCGATAACCACGGTGGACACAAGAAGCTGTATTTTTCCGCTCTCAAAATCGCGCATTATATTGTCTTTTTCCTTTGATTTCATTTGCCCGTGCAAAAGCCCGAGCCTGTAACCCTTGAATGCGGTATTTTGCAGAAATTTACAATATTCCTGTGCAGGTATCAGGTCGCTGTCGCCCTCTTCCACGAGCGGACAAACTATATATGCCTGATAGCCCTTATCAAGATGCTTCTTTATGAAGTTGTATATTCTCTCGTGAAGAGCCTGCGACACGCAGTATGTTTCGGTTTTTTGCCTGCCCGGCGGCAGCTCGTCAAGAACCGACACCGAAAGGTCGCCGTAAATTATAAGACCGAGTGTTCTCGGTATGGGCGTAGCGGACATAACGAGAATGTTGGGATTTTGACCTTTTTTTGAAAGCGCCGCCCGCTGAGCCACACCGAATCTGTGCTGCTCGTCGGTGACGGCTAATCCGAGGCGCAAGAACTCCACATCGTTCTGTATAATTGCGTGCGTTCCTATGACAAGGTCCGCAGAGCCGTCGCGTATCGCCTTTTTAATTTCTCTCTTTTCTTTTTCGGTACTGCTGCCCGTCAACAGTACCGTTTTTATATCGGTACCGTCAAATATTTTTGAGAGCGTTCTGAAATGCTGTTCCGCGAGAACCTCAGTAGGCGCCATAAACGCACTTTGCATACCGTTTTTCGCGGTATTGTATATGAGTGCCGCCGCCACAAGGGTTTTACCGGAGCCCACATCCCCCTGAAGCAGACGATTCATCGGCTCACCCGAGCTCATATCGGAAAAAGCCTCAAAAATCGCTCTTTTTTGTGCTCCCGTCGGCGAAAACGGCAGTCGGGCATAGAACTCCTCGGTGCAGTCTTTTTTGAGCACCATATCGGTTTTTTCTTCGTCGGTTCTGTTCTTGATTGACAAAAGCCCCAGCTGCAATATAAACAGCTCATCAAAAATCAGTCTTTTTTTCGCCTTGTCAAGCGCCTCAAAGCTCTCGGGGAAATGTATGTTACGTATAGCAAAATCGAGAGAGCAAAGGTCGTTTTCCGCGAGTATTTCGGGCGGCATAAACTCCGGTATTTCCTTACAGTTTTTCAGCACCTGCATGGTACATTTCTCCGTAAGCTTGGAGCTTAAACCCGCCGTCTGCGGATATATGGGGCGTATTCTGCCGTTCCCCGCTTCCTTTGAAAACAACGGGGACACCATTTCTTTTATGCCGTGCTTATCAGCGGTTATTTTGCCGAAAAAGAGATACTCTTCGCCCTCTTTCAGCATATTGCCGATATATTTATTGTTAAAAAAGACCAGGTTCAGTATACCTTTTCCGTCGGTTATACTTGTTTTTGAAAGGAACTTTCCGCCGGGGATTCTCACCTTAGTCGGGGCATAGCTCACGACGCCGCGTATACAACATTCAGTACCCGGCGGCGCCTGTCTTATCGGTATTATATTACTCCAATCCTCATATGCACGCGGATAAAAGCGCAAAAGGGCGCCGACCGTATCGACGCCGAGCTTTGAAAACGCCTCGGCACGAGCAGGTCCGACACCCTTTAAATATTTAATTTCGGTTGAAAAGTCCATTATGAACACATCCGGGAACTGTTTTTGAAAAACGTCCTGTTATTCGACGGACGAAATAAAGTAGTAGACCGGCTGACCGCCGTTAATGACATTTACCTCAACATTGGGGAAACGCTCCTGTAAACGTGCCGAAAGTACGTTTGCCGAATTTTCGTCTGCGTCCTCACCGTAAAATACGGTTATCAGCGAGCCTCCGAATTTTTTGACAAGGCGGCGTGTAACTCTGTATGCGGCGTTTACAAGGTCATCCTCCACAAGGGTTATTTTGCCGTCCTCCATACCGAGATACTGACCCTCTTTGATTTTCTGACCGCCGAATACGCTGTCGCGTGCGGCAAACGTAACCTGAGCCGTGTGCACATTTTCCGCAGCCTTTGCCATATTAAGGTGATTTTCTTCGCTTGAGAGGCTCTCGTCAAAATTGAGCATAGCGGTTATGCCCTGAGGGATTGTCTTTGTTGCGATAACGCTGACGCCCCTGTCCGCAAGGTTTACGGTCTGCTCCGCCGCCATTATAATATTTTTGTTGTTTGGTAAAACAAAAACGTGCTTTGCGGGAGTTGACTCAACAGCGTTTAAAATATCATCAGTACTCGGATTCATGGTTTGTCCGCCCGAAACAACGACATCACAGCCGAGCTCCTTAAAAAGCTCTGCCATACCGTCGCCTGCCGCGACAGCCACAAAGCCGTAGTCTTTGGTCGGCTGTACCTTATTGATTTCGGCATCACGGCTTAAATTTTCTTCTTTATCGTCCTTTTTGGCGTCCATACCGACATCCGCGTTTGCGTGCTGATAACGCATATTGTCTATTTTTATGTTTATGAGCGGACCTATTTTAAGGGCTGCCTGAATTACATTGCCGGGTTCGTTTGAGTGGACGTGAACCTTTACTATATCGTCATCGTCAACCACAACAACGCAGTCGCCTATCGATTCAAGATACGCCTTTAATTTGAGCGGCGTGCTCTCGGGATTTTTCGATTTTGTTATGAGGAACTCGCTGCAATAACCGTATTTGATGTCACCCGAAGCCGCTGCCACAACGGATTTGTTTTCTTCGGCATTGCTTTTTACGGGTGAAGCATCGTCGTTATTTTCTATAAACTTACCCTCGTTTATATAGCCTCTTATACCGTCAAGTATATAGAGGAAGCCCTGACCGCCGGCGTCTACCACGCCTGCCTCTTTGAGAACGGGCAAAAGCTCGGGGGTGGTTTCAAGAGCCTCCTGTGCCGCACGGTAAGCCTCGTCGAGAACGGCGCCGCAGTCATCGGACGAAAGCTCCTCAGCCGCTGCCGCCGCCTTGCGTACAACAGTTAAAATAGTACCCTCGGTGGGCTTCATTACGGCTTTATAAGCCGACTCTTTGCCGAGAGTGAGTGCCGCGGCAAGGTCTTTGCCGCCGACCTCTTTTTTACCTTTAAAGCCGTTTGAAATTCCTCTGAAAACCAATGATAATATAACGCCCGAATTTCCTCGCGCGCCCCTTAAAAGAGCGGCGGCGATTTTTGAGGACACAACGCTTATATCATCGTCGTCTATTACCTGAAGTTCTCTCACAGCCGCGGAGGAGGTCATTGACATATTGGTTCCGGTATCGCCGTCGGGTACCGGAAATACGTTGAGCGCGTCAACGTCTTTTCTGTGATTCAGTATATTGTTAGCGCCGGAAATGAAAGCGCGTTTAAACTGCTTACCTGTTAACAAAATTTGTACACTCCTAATTATTCTTTCATTCCGTCAACAAACACATTGACTTTTTTTACGCCGAGACCCGTTGACTGCTCGACGGTATACCTGACCTTGTTTGTTATGGAATCCACAATGGTTCCGATATTAACGCCGTAGGTCACGATTATGTGAAGGTCTATTATCAGATCACCGCCGTCGGCACGCACGCTGACGCCCTTGTCGGGATAATTCTTACGTTTAAAAAGAAGCGACCGAAGCCCCTGTGACGCACCGCTGTTTGCCATACCGGCAACACCGAAACACGAGGTTACGGTTTGACCGATAAGCTCCGAAAAATAGTGCTGATGTATCTCAATAACGCCGAGATAATTTTCAATTTTAATCATATATCGGTTTATATTGCTGAAGAGCGCAATATTCTCCTTTCCTGTAATGCTGTTATTATATACCATAAACCGCCTAAACACAATACGCTGTTCCGAAAGCGGTAAAAGAAGCTCTCGTCATCTCAACCCAATGTCCAACGGCAAATTCCCGCATAGAGATGGTCGGAGGAATACGAGAAATCGGGCTTTAAGCCCTTTTTATATGCCGCAAAACCGCTCCTGTAACAAATCGGGACAAACGGCATATCGTTTAAAAAGCTGTCAAGGAAATCCGAAAGCCCTATACTTCCCTCGCAAAAGGCGTCGTAATCGGTAATCACACGAAGTGTTCGGTCAATACCCTTTGACGCAGACCCTTTTTCCGAAAAAAACGGGCGCAAATCAAGATTTTCGGTAAGCTTTATTTCGCCCAAGTAAAGGCTGAAATCGCCCGAAGATATTTTCTGATTGTATTTATCGAGCGGAACAGCATCAACGGTTACATTAAAGCCTATGCTCCTAAGGCTTTCGGCTATACTGTTTGCCGCCGACGTGCGGAAGCTGTTTTCGCTGTTCACAAGGAGCGACACTTTAAGATTTTGCGAGCCGTTTGTCAGCGAGCCGTCCTTTGCATATTTATTATACCCTGTTTTGGTAAGTATTGACTTTGCTTTGTCAATATTTGCACTCTCGGCAAAATTCACATTTGTGACTCCGGAAAGCTCGGAGAATGCCGGATTAAACAGAAGCGGAGCCGCCGTGGCGTACCCCTGATATGACGAAGACGCTATATCTTTTTTATCTATGGCGTAATAGACGGCAGTTCTGACGGCGGACGACGACAAAACTCCGTTTGTGTCATTTATACCCAAAAAGACAAAGTTATTCATATTGACCGTGCTGCTGTCAACCGAGACATGACGGTAAACACTGTCGCTCATATCCTTAAACAGGAAATTCACGTTGCCGATTTCAAGAGCGTTTTCGGCATAGGTAAAATCCTCAATCTCATAGAGCTTTATCTCGGGTATATTTACGCTGCCGCCGTAATTTTCATTCTTTGAAAACAGCCCGTCTTTATACACATAAGGGCCGCTGCCTATCGGAATATTTTCAGCCTTGTCGGCGGTGCCGCTTTTGACAACGGGAAAGCTCAGCGCATTCAGCACATAAGGGTCCGGTGAAGAAAGCGTAAAGATAACCGTGCCGCCCGACGCCTTTGCCGACTGAATATTTGAAAGCATCTGACCGTAACGCGACGACGCCTTTGCCTTGTTAAACGAATATACAACGTCCTGTGCCGAAACGGACGAACCGTCCGAAAAGCGCGCCCCGGAGAGCGTAACGGTAACCGTAGTTCCCGAAACATCGCCCTTTTCGGCTATGGCGTTTTCGGGAGTGTAGTCTGCCTTGACCTTAAAAAGCGGGTCATAGGCTAAATCGGTAAGACTTATATTCTCTGTGCCGACGGCAAAAAAAGGATTCAGCGAATCGCTTTTGGAATACGGCAAAATAAGGTCGTTTGCCGAAGAAACATCGCTGCCGCCCGAGGAAGCGGAACTCGTCTGCTCGGTGGAATTGCCGCTGCCATTGTCTTTGCGGCAGGCGGAAAAGATACATACCGCAGAAAGCAAAAGGCATATTGCCGAAAATATTTTCTTTTTCACGGTCGCACTCTCCTTTTAAAGCGATATTCTCTGTACACAAACAGCTTTTGCCGTATCACGCCTCACGGTAAATATAACACCGTCAAGCTCGGCGTCGCCGTTCGGATTTTGGAAACGCACCGGCATATTAGTTTTCATCTTTTCTATTGCAAGCTCGGGTGTAACGCCCAATACGGACATTTTGGGACCCGTCATACCTATATCCGTTATATATCCCGTGCCCTGCGGCAATATCTGCTCGTCCGCCGTGGGCACATGGGTATGGGTTCCGAACACAGCCGAAACCCTTCCGTCAAGATAGAAGCCCATGGCTCGTTTTTCGGCTGTGGCCTCCGCGTGGAAATCGACAACTATAATGTCGGTTTCTTCTTTGAGCTTTTCAATTACCCTGTCTATGCAGATAAACGGGTTTTCAAGCGGCTCCATAAACACCGTGCCGCACAGATTTACGACGCCGACTCTGAAAGAGCCGCGGTCTACAACGGTATAGCCTCTGCCGGGAGCCTCTTTCCCGTAGTTTGCGGGTCTTAAAAGGAACTCGTTTCTCTCAAGCTCATCATATATTTCACGACGTCTGAAGGTGTGATTGCCGCCGGTTACGACGTCCGCGCCGCTCGTGAAAATATCGTCTGCGGACATCGGCAATATGCCGTTTCCGACAGCGGAATTTTCACCGTTTACCACCGTTACGTCTATATTATTTTCTCTTTTTAATTTCGGTAAACATTTCCTCAGCTTTTCGCAGCCCGACGCCGATACAACGTCGCCCACGGCGAGGATGTTTATAGTATCTGACATAATGCACCGTTTCTGTTTGGATTTTCGGAAAAGCTAAGCCCCGACAACACTCAAAGTTTTTCTCTTTAAGGCATCAGGGCTTAAAAATTATTTCGCGTAATCGACAGTCCTGTTTTCGCGTATAATGTTGACCTTTATCTGACCGGGATATTCAAGCTCATCCTCAATCTTTTTGACAACTTCGCGCGCAACAAGTGTCATCTGATCGTCACTTATAACATCGGGCTTAACCATTATGCGAATCTCACGGCCTGCCTGAATTGCAAATGACTTCTCAACGCCCTCAAACGACGTTGCTATTTCTTCGAGTTTTTCAAGACGTTTGATATAATTCTGTACATTCTCGCGTCTTGCGCCGGGTCTTGCGGCTGAAATGGCGTCCGCCGCCTGAACGAGACAAGCAACAACGGTCTTTGCCTCCACGTCGCCGTGGTGAGCCTGAATTGCGTGAATTACCTGCTCGTTTTCCTTATATTTTCTTGCGTATTCAACGCCCAAATCGACATGAGAGCCTTCAAATTCACGGTCAAGTGCCTTGCCTATATCGTGAAGAAGTCCCGCTCTTTTAGCCGTTTTTACATCGGCGCCGAGTTCTGCCGCCATAAGCCCTGCTATGTATGAAACCTCAAGCGAATGATTGAGCACATTCTGACCGTAGCTTGTGCGGTATTTGAGTTTGCCGAGTATCTTGACAAGCTCGGGGTGTATACCGTTTACGCCTGCGTCAACTACGGCGCGTTCACCTGTCTGACGTATGGTCTGCTCAATCTCGCGCTTTGATTTTTCGTACATTTCCTCAATGCGTGCAGGGTGTATTCTGCCGTCCGAAATAAGCTTTTCGATGGTGAGCCTTGCTATTTCGCGGCGAACCGGCTCAAAGCTTGAAACCGTTATAGCCTCCGGCGTGTCGTCGATTATAAGGTCTACGCCGGTTATTGTTTCAAGGGTACGTATGTTTCTGCCCTCGCGGCCGATAATGCGACCTTTCATCTCATCATTGGGAAGAGTTACCACCGAAACCGTAGCTTCTGCTGCCTGGTCTGCGGCACAGCGCTGTATCGCGGTAGAGATTATCTCACGCGCGAGAGCGTCCTGCTCGTCCTTGGTTCTCTGCTCAAAGTCCATAATTTTAACGGCTTTGTCGTGAGTGAGCTCCTCATCGAGATTTTGCAAAAGCAATGTTTTTGCCTGTTCTTTTGTATAGCCCGAAATTTTTTCGAGCATATCGAACTGGCTCTTTTTGATTTTTTCAACCTCTTCGAGTTTTTTATCAGCCGTTTTTACTTTTTCGTTTAAAGCTTCTTCTTTTGCTTCAAGAGCCTCGGTCTTTTTATCGAGAGACTCCTCTTTTTGAATTATTCTGCGTTCCTGCCGCTGAACTTCCGCTCTGCGCTCTCTGTTTTCCTTTTCCGCCTCGGATCTCAACGAATGGATTTCGTCCTTAGCTTCCAAAATCGCTTCTCTCTTTTTATTTTCCGCTGTCTGAACAGCCTGATTTACGATTCTGGTAGCTTCTTCCGTAGCCGAGCCTATAGCAGACTCCGCCACCTTTTTACGGTGAACCTCGCCGAGTACAAATCCGACAACTCCGAAAACAACTGCAGCCACGGCCGCGGCTATTATAGCTATCGTTACAGGATTCAAAAAGTTCTGCACCTCCTTTTAATTTTTGGTTTTCCGATTATTCATGCTTGAAAATAAGAAAATTTATTGGTTTTTGACAGTGTAACGGTATCAATCGCAATACTGTTCGCATTCTAATACACTATCTTAGATATTCTATATCTTTTTATGCAATAAGTCAAGAAAAAGCGAACCGTTCGGCGCAAAAACAGTCGATATTTAAAATACAAAAAGCGCGCCGCAAAGACCGAAGCCTATGCAACGCGCCAAACATATCCGAAATTTTAACAAATAATCGAAACCGACATTACGCGAGCTTGAGTTCCTCCCAAAGCTTTGAGAGAAGATCGAGCGTATCCTGATCAAGATTGTGGAAATACTGCGTTTTCACTTCCTGCTTGGGATAGAGCACCTCATTATCCTTATACTCATACCTGTCGTCGCCGAGAACAGCCGTAACGGGGCAGAGATAGCCGAGATAATTCGCATTGTGGAGTGCCACCTCGGGCTCGCACATATAGTTTATAAACAGCTCGGCAGCCTTTTTATTTTTGGCGCTTGTAGGAACGCACATTACGTCCACAAATCTGTTTGTTCCCTCCTTGGGGTAAACAAATTCGAGATCGTCATTCTCCTGTTTCATCGTAAGGTAATCGCCTGCGTAATACGGAGCTATGGCGGCTTCGCCCGCCTCCATCTTATTAAAGACCTCATCCATAACGTATGACTGAATCAGCGGCTTTTGCTCCTTGAGCTTTTCTGCCGCCGCACGCCATTCGTCGGGGTTGGTCGAGTTTACGTCATAGCCGAGAAGATACTGAGCCACGCCGAAAGCATCTCGCGAATTATTAAAGGTAAGTATTTCGCCGGAGTACTTCGGGTCCCACATAACATTCCAGCTGTCGGGCTTTTCGGAAACCATGGTCGTATTATAGATAAGCCCGACCATACCGCCCGTGTAAGCTACGGTATACTCGTTGTTTTCGTCGAAGAAAAGGTTTTTGTATTCGTCGCCTATTCCCGCGTAATTGGTTATCACCGAATAATCAAGCTTTTGCAAAAGCCCCTCGTCTTTTAAGCGCTCAGCCATATAATCCGAAGGAATTATAACATCGTAATCCACTCCGCCGCTTTTGAGCTTTGCATAGAGGTCCTCATTGCTGTCATACATATTATAATTGACTTTAATGCCCGTAAGTTTTTCGAAATCCGAGATAACGTCAACGCTTCCGCCCTCACCGTCGGAAATATACTCTCCCCAGTTATATACGTTGATTTCGGTACCTTTGAGTTCTTCAACGTCGTAATTTCCGAGAAGAACGGAGATGTCAAGCTTTTCGTTTTTAAGCGAACAGCCCGAAAGCATCAATATTCCCGCAAACAAAGTAAGTGTCAATACAACCGAAATTATCTTTTTCATTTTTTCACAATCCTTTCTTAACCTTCTGAGCCTTTTGCTCTTTTACGTTCTTTCTTTTCGCTGCGCGCCTGAAGCACATTCATAAGAATCATAAGCGCAAGCACTGATACAAATATAAGCGTTGACAACGCATACATATCGGGTTTCACCTTTTTCTTTGTCATTGAGAAAATGACTATCGGAAGCGTCTGGAATTTTGCGCCGCTTACAAAATAACTGATTATGAAATCGTCAAGCGAAAGCGTAAAAGCCATTATAAATCCGGTTATTATGCCGGACTTGATATTGGGAAGCACCACTTTAAAGAAAGCGGAGATCGGCGTGCAGCCGAGATCCTGCGCCGCCTCGGAAAGATGGCGGTCGGTCTGGCGGAGCTTCGGTAATACCGAAAGTATGACGTACGGCAAATTAAACGTGACATGAGCTATCAAAAGCGTAGGGAAGCCCAAAACGCTGCTTGACGACACTATTTTGCCTACGAACACGAAAAGGAGCATCATTGAAACACCCGTAACTATTTCGGGGTTCATCATAGGAACGTTTGTAACGGTCATAACGGCACTTCTAAGCCACCGTTTTTTCATTGAATTTATTCCGACTGCCGCCGCCGTTCCTATAACGATTGAAATAAGAGCGGAGGTAACGGCTAAGATAAGTGTGTTGCGAAGAGCCGTAAGAGCCGTGTCGTTACGGAACATTTCGACATACCATTTCAGCGAAAATCCCGACATAACGCTTGTGCTGTTTGAGGCGTTAAACGAGAACACCACCATAACGAGCATCGGGGCATAAAGAAATATCATTATAAGAGCGATGTATATTTTTTTGAGAGCTTTCATATTATCATCGCCCCCTCTTCATTATCGGCAAAGCGATTCATAATAAGCATACATACTATTATGAGAAGCATCAGCACAAGCGAGAGCGACGCTCCGAGATTATAGTTATATGCGGACTGGAACTGCATTTCAATAGAGTCGCCGATAAGCAGAAATTTTCCGCCGCCGAGCTTTTGGCTTATGTAGAAAGTACTTACCGACGGGACAAATACCATTGTTATGCCCGAAATTACGCCCGGCATACTGAGCGGCATTATAACCTTGCGAAGCACCTGAAGTTTGCCGGCTCCGAGGTCCTGCGCCGCCTCAACAAGACTTTTATCAAGCTTTGACATAACCGAATATATCGGCAGCACCATATACGGCAAAAAGTTATACACCATTCCGAGGATTACCGCCCCGGGAGTGTTGATAAGCTGCGCCGTGGGCAGCCCAACGGCCTTTAAAAGCGAGTTTATAAGCCCCGTATTTGAAAGAATCGTTATCCACGAATATGTGCGGATAAGGAAATTCATCCACATGGGGAGCATTATAAGCATCATTATGGTTCGCTGAGTACTTGCACGGCTCTTTGCCATAATGTACGCGAGAGGATATGCGAGAAAAAGGCAGATTACCGTCGCCAAAAGCGCGTACCACGCGGATCTGCCGAAAATAGCACCGTAAGATGAAAGTGCCTTGATATTATCAAAGGTAAATGCGCCGCTGCGGTCGGTAAAAGCGTAGTAGATTACCATTATCAGCGGAGCTATTATGAAAAGCATCGCCCATATCATATACGGAGCGTTTACGAGCTTTAAAGTGAGAGAAGACTTTTTCATGGCTTAATCTCCTATCTCGGAGACTTCGTCTTCATCGGAGAGCTCGGCATTGGGGTCTGAAAGCTCGTCGAACTCTTCGCTGAACGAGCTGTAATCGCCGTAAAGACCCGAATATTCGCTCTTTTTCATTATCTGAATTTCATCCGGTTTTATCGAAATACCTATACGGTCGCCGACTTCGGCTTTTTCGGTGGTCTGTATCATCCACTTAAAGCCTTTTATGTCAACGATTATTTCATAGTGAACTCCCTTAAAGGTCACGGAGGTAACGTCGCCCGAGAGCATACCCTCCCCGGGCGGCACCATATCTATATCCTCGGGACGAACCACTACGTCCACAGGCTCGTTAAGCCCAAAGCCCTTATCGACGCAGCGGCAACGTATGCCCTGGAATTCGACGTTGTAGTCGGAGAGCATAATACCGTCCACAATATTGCTTTCGCCTATGAAATCCGCAACAAAAGCGTTTTGCGGTTCATTGTAAATATCGGTGGGCGAGCCTATCTGCTGGATAACGCCGCTGTCCATAACCACTATGGTATCGGACATGGAGAGTGCTTCCTCCTGGTCGTGTGTAACATATATAAACGTTATACCGAGCCGCTGCTGTATCGCTTTAAGCTCGCTCTGCATATCTTTGCGGAGCTTTAAGTCAAGCGCGCCGAGCGGTTCGTCGAGAAGCAGTACGCGCGGTTTAACGGCAAGGGCGCGCGCAATTGCGACGCGCTGCTGCTGACCTCCGGAAAGCGATGAAACATTGCGTTTTTCAAATCCCTTGAGGTTTACGAGCGAGAGCATCTCTTCAACGGTTTTTTTAATTTCACTTTTGGATTTTTTCTGAAGCTTCAGTCCGAAGGCAATGTTATCCGCAACATTAAGGTTGGGGAACAGCGCATAACGCTGAAAAATGGTGTTCACCTGTCGCTTATGAGCAGGAACACCATTTATTTTTTTACCTTCAAAAACGACATCGCCGCTGTCCGGAGAGAGAAATCCGGCTATTATACGAAGAGTCGTCGTTTTACCGCAACCCGAGGGTCCGAGTAATGTGACGAATTCGCCGTCGTGAATCTCAAGACTCACGTCTTTTAATATAGGCTGGTCGTCAAAGCTTATTGAAATATTTTTAAGATCAATTATCACTGCTTTGTTTTCCAATTATGCAGCCCCTTTCCAACCGATAGATATTGTTGGGAAGCGCAAAAAAGTTTGCACCCCCTAATTGGTATGAAATAAATATAATTTGAAAATTAAAAAAAGTCAATGTTTTTATCGAAAAACGGCGGAATATATTTTTTCGGCGGCGGTATCGAATTCACGGCAGTCGAAAATCCGTGCGCTTTCGGGCATAAAAAAAGTAAGCGGGGAAATATCCTCGCTTACTTTTATTTCTTTAAATTATTCCTGTGTGGGAGCGCCTACCGGGCATGTATCTGCACAAGTACCGCAGTCAATGCACTTATCTGCATCAATTTCATACTTGCCGTCGCCTTCGCTGATAGCCTCAACCGGACACTCAGCAGCACAAGCGCCGCATGAAATGCAGTCATCCGAAATCTTATATGCCATTTTACATGACCTCCTTTATTATGTTTAAACACATTGTAACATATATTTTTTGAATTTCAATACCATATTTGATAATGTAAAAAATTTTTTATCAGCCTTTGCTCTTTGCAAAAAGAGCCTTGAGATTTGCGCCCTTCAAAATGAATATTTCACGGAAAAGCATAACCGAGAGGAAAGAAATTGTGCCGCCCATAAGCACGTCGCTGAAGAAGTGAGCGCCGACAACTATTCTGCTGACGGCAACAATTCCCGTGAATAATAACGGGCATATCCAAAGGGCGGCTTTTTTGCCCTTGCTCTTTATACCGAGAGAATCCGCGAGCATTATAAGCCCGTAGCTCATACCCGCGGCGCAGGTGTGGCCGCTCGGGAAAGACTTGCACGCATCGGTCGTGCCGAAGAGCGTCATCATTTGCGCCTTATCCATCTGACCGTTTCTCACATACCATCTTGTGAAATTCGCAAATCCGCCTATCGAAGCGCCGCCCGCGGTATTCATAGCGCGATAACGCATACGACCGAACGGGATTTTAACTATCGCAACCACGGCATTTGCGAGTATTACGGTACAAATCATCGCAAACGCAAAATTTATAAGCTTTTTTATGGATTCATCCGAAAAGTTCTTTACGGCGAATGTTCCGAGCAGCATAAAAAGCGCCGCCAAGAACAGCGCTACACCCGTCAAAAATGCCGAGCCCTTATAGCTTTCGGCGTCAAGGTGCTGTAAAAGATAGCCCACGGTCTCGTTTAAAAAAGCGTAATATGCCGCAGTACCCGCTATGACGCCGATAATCTCAACAATATCCTTTATCGGGCGTTTCTTCCAAAATCTTCTGACGCCCCAAAAGAGTATCTGTATGCTGAAAGCGAGCATAAAATAAACGGGCGCGCTGCCGACGCACTCAAAGGCGGCGCCAAACGGGTCGTTTGTATAATACGAATGTGGCGCCAAAGCGTGCCGCGTCAGAATATCGCTCACCTGCAAATCTGTAAATGTGGCGGTTAAAAGAAGTCCGCCGAACAAAACTATAAACAACAGTATTGAAATAAGGGTTTTGGATTTTCTTGTCATTTCATATACCACTTTCGAATATTTTACATAAATTTTACCACAAATTTACATTCAAGACAATATAATTTATCACATTTATGAGCGGTAAACGCGGTTTGACAAGAAACTTTACGTATGCTAAACTCTTCCTAAAAAATTGACGGAGAGACATATGAAAACACTTTACATATCGGATATGGACGGAACGCTTCTGAATAACAGCGGAAAAGTACCCAGACGCAGCGTCGAAATAATAAACGGTCTCATAAAAAAAGGAATGTTATTTACCGTTGCCACCGCAAGGAGCGCAATGTCTGCCGCAGAGCTTTTAAAAGATATTGACATATCCGTGCCGGCGGTGCTTATGAACGGTGTGTTCCTGTTTGATTTGAAGAACAAAAAAGCGGTTGCCTACCACGAAATACCGAAGGACGCCTTTTTTGCGATAACGGAAATATTTGTGCAAAGGAACAAATCACCGTTTGCCTTTTTCTACGGTGACGACGGAAAATTCACAATAGAATATACGGATTTCAAATTGCCTGTTCACCGCGATTTTTACGAAAAAAGGAAGGGCAAATTCTACGGCGAATTTAAAAAAGTCTCCGAATATGAGATTTTGGACGATATGCACCCGGTCTTTATGAGTCTTTCCGATGAATATGACGAACTGAAGCCCATTTATGACGCGGCGCGGAAAATAAACGGCGTCACCTGTTCTTTTTACGCAGACACGTACACCCCCTACTGGTTTCTCGAAATATACAGCAGTAAGGCGAGCAAGGCTAACGGCGCAAAAGAGGTTATGGCTCTGGTCGGTGCGGACGAAATCGCGGCGTTCGGCGATAACAGAAACGATATTCTGTTGTTTTCGCGTGCGGACAGAAAATACGCCGTCAAAAATGCTGTCCCGGAGCTTCGGCGCATTGCCGATGAAGTCATAGGGGGAAACAATAATGACGGCGTAGCTGAATTTCTGAAAAAAGATTTTAAGGCATAATATATTTTAATATCGGTATTTTTTTGACGACGAACGACAGTACGGCACATATAATATATGCTATAAACGGCATAAACACCGAATAATACACGGGATGTTCCGCAAAGACAGCCACTTTACAGAACGCATACAAAACAAGCATATGCGTAACATATATTCCGAGGCTGAGCGACGAGAGCGTCCTTATAAATTTTTTGGATATTACCGTGAAAAGGCGTTCCCATTTTATATATTTCGCTGCCGTAAACACGGCGGCTGCCATAGGTATACAGGCTATCGACGGGTAATCCATAAAAATGTCGTCAAGCTTCCCGGCTTTTTCGCTGACGATATATGTTCCGAAAAACATTACGGCAGCTCCGAAAATACCCGACATATAAATAAGTATGCGCGCCTTTTTTGTGTAATCCTTATTTTTTATGAGCCAGCCCATAAGAACATATATGAGATAACCCTTTACTATCGGCGGGGTCAGCTCTTTGAATACGGGAAAAGCAAATTTATTGATAAGCGGCACTACCGAGAGGAACACAAAGCCGACAACGCACACATATTCTATGGTTTTGATGTTTTTCTTATCTGCGGCAAGCGACAACAGCGGCAAGCACATATAAATGGCAAAAATGCAGTAGAAGAACCAAAAAATATAATTTGCCTCATTATTAAACATCGCGGCAAAAAGCTTTTTTATGCCGAACGGCTCGGTTGCCTCTTTTAAAACATACGGGCGAATAAAATAAACAAGCTGCCAAAAGAAAAACGGTATCAATGTTCTCGCGGCACGTTTTTTAAAGAACGTTTTTGTATCGTATTTTTTGCGGTAATCGAGCAAATTTGCGCCGGTTATCATAATAAATACTGGCACGGCGAAATGAGCCGCCGTCTGCAAAAACATATATATAAACCAAAGCCGTGATTTCTGATAATAAAAAACTCCGTCGGAGCAATGGAGAACCAAAACGGCAAAGCAAGACAGAATATTGAGAATATCAATATAATAAAGCCTTTTTGGGCTGTTTATTTCACCGGTGGGCGATTTACCGTTCCCCATTTTATCAACTCCTTTTGATGTTTATATCATAAGTTACTTTGACTGTTTTGTCAATTACGCGCGCATAAAAAGGGTTTGACAACAACGCCGCTAAATGGTATTATAAACAGCGGAAATTAAAAATCCAGGTTTTATTGCTTCTCGGTAATACGAAGTTTTGATTTTTAATATCATATATTATATCGTGCGGCAAATCGGCAGATACTGTGTCCGATAATGCGTCCACGTCAAAACGATAAAATCGCAGAAATGCGTTTTTATATTTGCGGAACAAGCTGAAAGTAAGATTTATCTGAAAGTAAGCTCCGCCTCGGATGTCCTCGCCGTGTAAAATTCAGAGGACAAAAACTCAATATGCGGGTATGGCGGAATTGGCAGACGCGCAAGATTCAGGTTCTTGTGGAGGCAACTCTGTACAGGTTCAAGTCCTGCTACCCGCACCACGGCGCCGCTTTCGAAAGCGGCAACAAAAACGCTGAAAAGCCTTGTGTATCAAGGGTTTTCGGCGTTTTTTAATTCTCAAAACGCTACCCGCTTTTACGCTATTTTGTGCTATTTGCGGCTATTTAAAAGAAAAAATGCAAGTCAAATGCAAGTCAAAATTTTTCAAAAAAGCGGCTTTATCGTTGTAAATCTTTTTATAGACAAAGTTCTCATTCTTATGTATAATCTTATCGTTATATTCTCGGTAAGGTTCGCCTTGCCGAGGTCAAGTTAAATCAAAGTTGCGGCAAGACGGTGCCTGTATGCACGCGATGCCCGAAAGGTGATGAATTTCAAAATGAAAAAGTCAACAGAAATCGAACCTCTCTCACAATATACGGAGAGTTCCGATACCGCAGTCGTCCCCGAAAATCGTCTTGCAGGCACGGTAGGCGCGCTCCTTTTTTCACTTGCGGGAGGAATTGTGTATTTTCTGCTGTATCAAGTAGGCTATATTGCCGCAATAAGCGGACTGATAGGAGTTATATGTGCGTTTAAAGGATATGAGGTTTTCGCTAAAAGGCTCAGCAAATTCGGCTGCGTAATTTCAGTGGTTATGGCTTTGCTTGTGATAATTCTCGCTTGGTACTGCTGCCTTGCAAAAGACGTTTACAGCGCCTATCAAGCGTGGTTTGCCGACGGAGAGATAGATTTCACGCTCACTTTTGCCGAGTCATTGAGAAATGCTTACAGATTTCTCAGTGAGCCCGAAATCTCCAAATCATATGTAACCGACCTGATAATCGGCATATTTCTGTGTGCACTCGGTGCAGTCAGACCTATTATAAATATTGTAAAAGGCAATAAAAACAAAGTTGCAAAAAACGAAAACGAGCCCGCTTTTCAGACTGAAAAATACAATGTTCCGGAAGAAAAGTCAAATGCGTATATGCCTCAAAGTATGCGCACGGCAAATTTCGAGAAACCGCAGGATAAAAACGGCGATATGTAACTCTTGATTCGTTTAAAATTACATATCACGAATATAAAAGAAGCCGAAACGCGGCAGTGAATTTTACTGCTCCGTTTCGGCATTTGTTTTTGTCAGATGACGGTTCTTTGAAACCGACTTAATAACACCCTCTTTGTTTTGCACATTATTCTTTAATTTCTGTTGTCAAAAGGGAATTATTGCAACGTACAAACTCGGTCTTGACTATCCTACTAAATCGGTAGTATAATAGGGATATATTTCAAAACAGGAGGATATGTTATGATTTCAACAAAAGGGCGCTACGCTTTGCGCGTTATGATAGATATAGGCCGCCACCAAAGTGCTGCACCGGTCTCTGTTAAAGATATATCCTCAAGGCAGGATATATCGGTAAAATACCTTGAACAGGTGGTTTCAATTCTGAGTAAAGCCGGTCTTATACGCAGTTTCCGCGGCAATGCCGGCGGCTATAAGCTCAATGTAGACCCGGAAAAATGCACGGCAGGAGACATTCTCAGAGTTTGCGAGGGTTCGCTGTCGCCTGTTGCCTGTTTGCAGGACGAAAAGAACTATTGCGAGCGCAGTTCATACTGTGAGACACTTGATTTTTGGCGCGGCTTTTACGATGTTATCAACAAATACGCCGACAGCGTTACCATTCAGGATTTAATCGACAAAGCCGACAGCACAAACGGCTCTTACTGCATCTGAGCAAGGCAAAAAGACGAATTCACAATAAAACCGCGCTTGGCGGCACAGACATCGTTTTGTCTGTGATACAAAATTTTTTTGATTATACAAAGGCGGAGATTATGTTAAACCAGTTTTCACGTACAGAGCTGCTGCTCGGAAAAGAAGCAATGGAAAAACTGCAAAATTCGCGCGTTGCCGTATTCGGCATCGGCGGCGTCGGCGGCTATACCGTTGAGGCGCTTGCAAGATCGGGCGTAGGTAAATTGGACCTTATCGACGACGACAAGGTCTGCCTTACAAACATAAACCGCCAGATATTCGCAATGCGCTCCACTATAGGCAAATACAAGGTTGAGGTTGCCAAAGAGCGCATAAAGGATATAAATCCGAATTGCGAAGTTACAATACACCAAAAATTTTACACGCCCGAGACCTCGGCTGAATTTGATTTTTCACAGTACGACTACGTTGTTGACGCCATAGACACCGTATCCGGCAAAATCGAGCTTGTTATGCAGGCAAAAAAGAGCCAAACTCCCATAATCTGCTCAATGGGTGCCGGCAACAAGATGGATCCCACCGCATTTGAGGTGGCTGACATTTACAAGACTTCGGTCTGTCCGCTTGCGAGAGTTATGAGATATGAGCTGAAAAAACGCGGAGTTAAAAAGCTCAAAGTCGTTTATTCAAAAGAAAAGCCGCTTGTTCCTATTGAGGATATGGCGATAAGCTGCCGCGAACACTGTATTTGCCCTCCCGGGACGGCGAGAAAATGCACGCAAAGACGCGCTATCCCCGGCAGTAACGCGTTTGTCCCGTCTGTAGTCGGGCTGATAATAGCCGGTGAAGTAGTAAAAGATTTGACAAATTACAAGGCAAAATAAATAACACGAAAGGGTGTTTGAATATGACAAGAGACGAAGCGTACGCGCTCCTTACGGAATACAACAAAGAGCCGTTTCACCTTGAGCACGCCGAAACGGTTGAAAAAACAATGATGTATTTTGCCGATAAGCTCGGCTACGGCGGCGACAGGGATTTTTGGGGAATCGTAGGGCTTTTACACGACCTTGACTTTGAAATGTATCCCGAAGAGCATTGCATAAAGGAACAGGAAATAATGCGCGAAAGAGGCATTGACGAAAGAATAATTCACGCCACGGCAAGCCACGGATATGGCATAACGGTAGATATTAAGCCGGAACACGAGATGGAAAAGGTCCTTTATGCCGTGGACGAGCTTACGGGGCTTATAGGAGCCGTTGTAAAAATGCGCCCGTCGCACAGTGTACAGGATCTTGAGCTTAAATCCGTGAAGAAAAAATTCAAGGCGAAGAATTTCGCCGCCGGCTGTTCCCGTGAAGTAATACAGCGCGGTGCGGATATGCTCGGTATTACGCTTGACGAGCTGATACAAGACACAATTGACGCCTTAAAGTCATTTCAGGACTGAAAGCATTAAAAATGCAATAATTACAGTTAGTTAATTTTTAACTAAAGGCGGTTATAAAATACGGTGGGAACTTAAATTTAAGCTCCCACCGATTTTTTATTTTATGCAAAGGATTGTCGCCGCCATTGTAAACTGAGCGGCATAATATAAGATGTGATTTAAGAATATGTTGAACTTTGTATTCTTATTCTCGGCAAAGTACATACCCGAAAGCACGGCATCGGACAGAGTAAAGAGAACGCCGCCTATCGCCATAACTACCCATACCTTTTCGAAGCCCGTGGCAATTGCCGCCATAATGGCCGAAACCATAGTCAGCGCCAGGAAGAAGGTATAGAGGAACACAATAAATTTAAACTTGCCGAAATGATTTTTCATAAGCTTTTCGGATAAAATATTGCCGATAGCTATAAGAAGCGATACGCCTATGGAAACGGCAAGGGTTTTGGCAGTAAACCTGTAGCTCTTGTAAATTGCTATGTTGAAGCAGACATGACCCAAAAGGAATGAGATGAATCCGGAATAAAGATACGAATCCTTATCTTGCAAATAAATCCATTTTAAGTCAAGCCAAATATCGCCGACCATACCGAGCACAAGACCGAACGCCACCCACGACCCGAACTGAAGATTGTCGTGGTTTGCATTTGTTGCGGCAAAAGCCGTTGAAATAAAACAGAGACTTGCCGCCGCCTTGGCATACAGTGCGGAAATACCGCCTTTTTTAATACGCAGGAATAAAAATATCCCCGTCATAACGATACCGACTGCTAAAAGCACCCAATATAATGTCCAATTCATAATTCTCCCCCAATTCTGTTTATATCCTACTTAAGCAATAACGAAATTATACATTATTTACCAATAAAATGCAATACTTCTTGAAAATTTTAGTGATTTTATGTGCGATTTTTAAATATTCGGGGGACATAACAAAAAAAACACTTCTTTGCGGTTTGGCAAAGAAGTGTTTTGCAAGAGAAATACTCTCTGATTATCTCTTTGAGAACTGCGGTGCGCGACGAGCGCCTTTGAGACCGTATTTCTTTCTCTCTTTCATTCTCGGGTCACGAGTTAAGAAGCCGGCCTTCTTGAGTACCGAACGAAGATTCTCGTCATACTGAAGAAGAGCTCTTGAAAGGCCGTGGCGGATAGCGCCTGCCTGACCTGTAACACCGCCGCCCTGAACGTTGCAGACGATGTCGAATTTGTCAGCTGTGCCGGTGAGAGCGAGAGGCTGACGAACTATAAGTTTAAGTGTTTCAAGGCCGAAATAATCGTCGATATCACGATTGTTTATCGTTATTTTGCCTGTGCCCGCATAAACGCGAACTCTTGCAACCGACTTCTTTCTTCTGCCTGTGCCGTAAAAATAAGGATTAGTCTCGTACATTTATTTTGCCTCCCTTTCTCAGAATTCTTTAACTTCGGGCTTCTGAGCCTCATGTGTGTGTTCACCGTCTTTGAAGATGCGAAGTCTTGTAAGCTGCTTTCTGCCGAGTGTGTTGTCGGGAAGCATACCCTTAACTGCTTTTTCAAGAGCAAATTCGGGCTTTTCAGCCATAAGGGTCTTATACTTAACCTTCTTCATATTACCGATGTAACCGGTGTGATGATAGTACATTTTCTTTTCAAGCTTGTTGCCTGTGAGAACTATTTTGCCGGCGTTGATTACGATTACGTGATCGCCGCAGTCAGCGTGAGGAGCAAATGTCGGCTTGTGTTTACCGCGGAGAAGCGTAGCAGCTTCTGCGGCAACGGAACCGAGCGTTCTGCCGTCAGCATCAAGAACATACCAATTACGGCTGATGTCAGCAGCCTTAGGCATATAAGTTGACATAAAACATAACCTCCGAATATTTATTTCTTTTTTATTGCCCGAATATATTATCACGAAGAAACGGTTTCGTCAACACCGTTTTTTCAAAAATTTAACGATTGTATCTGTTATCTCTTGTTTTCTCCTGTTTTCTCTCAAATGCTGCCGGATTGCTTATTTATTATTTTTGAGTTTTTGCCTATCTCGAAAGCTTTTTCGGACAAAAGCGAAGCGGCGTTTTTCATACAAAATTCAAGGCTCAATCCGCCGTCTCTGATTTTATACATCTCGCAAAATCCGAGTTTCTCCGCAGAAATGCCGTTTTCGATGTCTCCGCTTAAAAGCAGGCACGGCACACCGAATTTTTCGGCGACTTCGGAAACTTTTTTCGGCAGCTTACCGAAGTAAGTCTGGCTGTCCGTCCTGCCCTCGCCCGTTATAACGGCATCCGACTGCCGTATTGTCTCTTTAAGCGGTGTTTTATCCGACAGGACCTCAAATCCGCTTTTGACCGTACAGTTTAAAAATGCTGCCATACCGCCGGCAATACCGCCTGCCGCTCCGGCGCCCGGAAGGTTTAAGATTTTTTCGCCCGACATTTTTTCAAAAATCTCACCCATATTGCGTAAGCCCCTGTCCAAAAGTTCAATATCGCTTTTCGCGGCGCCCTTTTGCGGCGAAAAAACATACGCCGCACCGTTTTTGCCGCACAGCGGATTTGTAACGTCGCACGCGAGAGTAAACCTCACGTTTTTAAACCGTGAAAAAAACGGCGTCGGCTCAAGGCTTTTTACATTTATCATATTTTCGCCCATAGGCGCAAGCTCGGTTTTACCGTCCGAATAAAAACGCATACCGAGGGCATAAAGTATGCCCATACCGGCATCCGTGGTGGCGCTGCCGCCGAGCCCGACAATAATATTTTCGGCTCCGTTCTCTGCCGCATCGCATATCATCTCTCCGCACCCCAAAGATGAAGTCTTTTTGGTTTCGCGCTCCCTGTCGCCTATGAGCGTAAGTCCGCTCGCCGATGCCGCGTCGATTACAGCAGTACCGTCGGGTAAGACGGTATATTCCGCCTCGATTTTGCGAAAGAGCGGGTCATGTACCGTGATTTTTCGTTTTTTTCCGCCGAGTATATCGTAAAAACAGCGAGAAGTGCCCTCCCCTCCGTCGGCAAACGGCAGAGAAAGCACCGTAAAATTCTTATCGGCTTTAAGCAGTCCCGCCTTAACGGCGGCACAGACCTCGATTGAATTAAGGCTCCCCTTAAAAGAATCACAAATAACAGCTATTTTCATAATCAGAACACCATATATCCGAATATTTCTTTCAGCGTATCGAGCGGCGACTGACCGTCGGCAATCTTGACCGCAATATGCTTTTTGCCGTAATCCATTATCGACACTCTGCCGCGCATCATAGAGGAGAGATTCAAAACCGTATTTGTATCTATATCATTAACGTAAAGTATAACGGAATTGCCCTTTTGTCCTATTTCGTACACGCCCTTTGCGGCGGCGGTGTTACGAAGAAGCGAAACATCGATAAGGCCCTGAACCGACTGCGGAATTTCGCCGAAACGGTCGCGAAGCTCATCCTTAACGTCATCTGCGTCCTCGGTGTTTTTGATGTCGGCAATTCTGCGGTAAACCGCGAGTCGCTGAGGAATACTCTTGATGTAATTATCGGGAATATGGGCGTCTATCTGCATATCTATAAGACATTCCTTTTTGCGTGAGGTCGGCTTTTCGCCTTTTTCCTCTTCCACGGCTTCGCCGAGAAGCTGTAAGTACATATCGTAACCTACCGCCTCCATATGGCCGTGCTGCTGCGCGCCGAGGACATTTCCCGCTCCGCGTATTTCAAGGTCGCGCATGGCAATTTTAAAACCCGAACCGAATTCCGTATACTCTCTTATTGCCGAAAGGCGCCTGTTTGCTATCTCGGATAGCTCCTTGCCGCGTTTAAACGTGAAGTAAGCCGACGCTCTGCGCGTGCTTCTGCCGACTCTTCCGCGTATCTGATGAAGCTGAGCGAGCCCGAGCCTGTCGGCGTCCTCAATAATCAGGGTATTGCAGTTCGGAACATCGACGCCCGTCTCGATAATGGTGGTGCAAACGAGTATGTCAATGTCGCCCTCAAGCAAGTCGCGCCAGATTTCCGACAATTCCTCTTCACCCATCTGACCGTGAGCCACGGCTACGCGCGCGGACGGCATCATCTCTTTTATCTTTGCCGCCGTACTTTCTATCGACTCGACGCGGTTATGAAGATAATATACCTGACCGCCCCTACGAAGTTCTTTTTCCATTGCCTCGCAGAGAACGCCCATATCTTGCTCGATAACATAGGTCTGAACGGGGTATCTGTCCTGCGGAGCTTCCTCTATTACGGACATATCGCGTATTCCCGTCATAGCCATATTTAGCGTTCGCGGAATAGGTGTTGCGGACAATGTAAGAACATCTACCGTGGGGAACATCTCCTTAAGCTTTTCCTTTTGCGCCACGCCGAAACGCTGCTCCTCGTCTACTATAAGAAGCCCGAGGTCCTTGAATTTAACGTCGTTTGAAACAAGGCGGTGTGTGCCTACAATTATATCAAGTGAACCGCGCTTTAAATTTTTAAGTATTTTCTCCTGCTCCTTCGGAGTTCTGAAGCGCGACAGCATCTCTATTTCTACGGGGAACCCGTCAAATCTTTTGAGTATGGTGCGGTAATGCTGATACGCGAGAATTGTGGTGGGAACGAGTATGGCGCATTGCTTGCCGTCGGCTATGCACTTGAACGCCGCGCGAAGTGCCACCTCTGTTTTGCCGAAGCCGACATCGCCGCAGAGAAGTCTGTCCATGGGGTACGGTTTTTCCATATCGCCTTTAATTTCGTCAATCGCCCTGAGCTGGTCTGACGTCTCGTCGTATTCAAATCTTCTCTCGAAATCGCTCTGCATATCAAGATCCGGCGAAAACGCGTATCCGGGGCTGTTTTGCCTTTTTGAATACAGGGCTATGAGCTGATCCGCCATATCCTTAACGGCGGCACGAACCTTATTTCTGGTTTTTTCCCAATCCTTGCCGCCGATTTTATTCAGCTTTACGGTTCTGCCGTCATCCTCGTGAGGGCCTATATATTTTGAGACAAGGTCAAGCTGCGTTACGGGGACATACAAAACGTCGCCCTTTGCATATTTTATTTTGATGTAATCCTTGGTTATCTTTCCTACTTCAAGTTTATTGATACCGTCAAAGACGCCTATACCGTGAAGCGAATGGACAACGTAGTCGCCGCGCTTCAGTTCATCAAGCGAATGGAGACTCTGACCCTTTTTAAATCCGCTGCGTGCTTTCCGTTTTTTTGAGGCAACGGCGTTTCTGCCGTAGGTAAAGGTATAGAATTTTTCATGCGGATAGCCGAAGCCGCCCGACAACGCACCCGGCAAAACCGAAACTCTGCCGCGCGGGAATTCGGCAGGCTCAAGCGGAAAATAAAGTGCGGGAATATCCTCGTTTTCGAGATCCTCGGCAAGATTTTTCGCAGCCTTTTCGGTTCCTCCCATCACCACAACCGCAGAGTCTTTTTGCACAAGCGGCGACAAATCGTCTAAGAGCACGTCAAGCTTTCCGTTCCATGAGGGAAGCGTGGACGCGGTAAATGTTATGAGGTCGCGCACCGGAACATCAAACGAACCGCGTGCGAAATCATCGAGAAAAACCGTGTCCTTTTTTTCGTATTCCCTTGTAAGCTCGGGAAAGCTCATTGTAAATTCGTCAAGTCCGCGGCAAAGCTCGCCCTCCTCCAAAAGATATTTGATATCCTCATTTTGGAGTTTTATTGCGGCATTTGCCTTTTCTTTGACGCCGGCGCTCTCGCAGACGAACAGCAAAAGGGAGTCGGCATAGCTTAAAACGGTTGCGTTTTCGTCGTAAGCGAGCGGCAGGTACTTGTCGGCAGAGCTTAAATTCACGCCGTTTTTCAGCCTGTCTATATCGTTTTGCAGCATCTCGCGCGCTTTTTTGGCGCCCTTACCCTTTACGGTATCGTAAAACTCGGTAATTTTCTTGATTAACTCGTCGTTGCCCGAAAAAACTATCTCGGTGGACGGCATAAGCGTGAGTTTATCTACATTGTCCGTTCTTCGCTGAGACGTTATGTCAAAATGCGCCATGGTATCAACGGTATCGCCCCAGAATTCTATTCTGACTGGGTTTTGGTCATCGGGCGAAAACAAATCGAGTATTCCGCCGCGCACCGAAAACTGCCCTACGCCCTCAACCATATCGGCTCTCGTATAGCCGGATGAGAGAAGCACACTTGTTATGTCGCTGAGCTTTATGTCTTCGCCGCGTTTTATCGTGAGCGAATGCTTTTTCAAGTCTTTCGGGGGGATGGTTCTCTGTACCGCCGCTTCGGCGGAGCAAACAACAACGTCCGCCGTTCCGTTCAGGATATTTGTGAGCGCATTTATGCGGCGCTGCTCATATTCGTGAGAACGGTTTTCGGCGGAGCTAAACGAAAAATCCCTTGCAGGATACAAAAATGCATTTTTCCCGAAGGTGCACAGATCCTCGCAAAATTTTGTTGCCGCGGCTTCGTCGGGCATAATGACAAGAGCCCTGCGGTCTAAATTGCCGCAGAGCGAATTTACGAGATGAGCCTTATGAACACCCGAAACTCCGAGCACTCCCACTGGCAGGTTTCGGTCTTTTACCGCCTTTTCGAGCGTCATATACTCGGGCGAGGTCTTTAAAACCTCTGTAAATGCTGACATATTAAATTAAAACTCCTTCAGGAATTGTATTTGTTCATAGCCTCGTCGGTTTTGCCGTCAAGAATAAGCTCAACCGCACAGCAGGCATTTTCGAGAGCCGTTTTAAGAGCGGGCGCCTCGTCCTTTTTATACTCCGAGAGCACCCATGCGGCAAGGTCGTAATCGGGGTGTGGCTTTTTGCCGCATCCGATTTTGACTCTGGGAAAATTTTGACTGCCGATACATGAAATTATACTCTTTATTCCGTTATGACCGCCGTCGGAGCCTTTTCTGCGAATTCTGAGCCTGCCGACGTCAAGCGAAATATCATCGAAAATTATTATTATTTTTTCGGGCGGAATCTTGTAAAAATCCGCCACCGCCTTTACAGCCTCACCGCTTAAATTCATATATGTCTGCGGCTTCATAACTATGCAGCGGTGCGAATTTATAACCGTGTCGGCTATAACCGCCTTGAATTTTAACTTGTTTATTTTGAATCCGTGTTTTTCGGCGAGAAAGTCAACGCACAAAAACCCCGAATTATGGCGTGTCAGGGTGTATTTACTCTCGGGATTGCCGAGACCTGCCACTATAAATTCGGGTGCGCCGACAGCTTCCGTTTTTTTGAATCTGCCAAACATTATTGTGTTTACCTGTCCTTACTTATCTTTGAGGCACCAGCCTATTTTATTTACCTGACGCGCTCTCGCTATGCCGAGCGAATCGCCCGGAACATCTTCGGTTATGGTAGAGCCTGCCGCGGTATACGCGCCGTCGCCCACTGTTACGGGAGCTACGAGATTTGTGTTGCAGCCTATAAAGGCGTCGTCGCCTATGGTGGTTCTGAATTTGGCTTTACCCGTATAATTTACGGTGACCGTTCCGCAGCCGAAGTTTACTCTCTTGCCGACGTCGCTGTCGCCTACATACGTAAGGTGCGAAACCTTTGTGCCGGTATCTATATTGGAATTTTTAACCTCGACGAAGTTTCCGAGGTGTACCTTTTCGCCTATAACGGAATTCGGTCTTATGTGAACAAACGGACCTATATTTACTCCGCTCATTATCTTTGCGTCAAAGCTCTGAACGCTGTTCAGATATGCGTCGTCGCCTACGACGGTATCGCGAAGAATCGTGTTCGGTCCCACGGTACAGTTTTTACCGATTGTCACTTTGCCGCTGAGCACCGTGCCCGGCAAAATCAAAGTACCCTCACCTATTTTAACATTGGGAGATATCATAACACCGTCAAAGCACGGTATATTTACGCCGCAGTCAAGCTGCCGCTCGATTTCGCTTATGCGAAGTATCTCCGATATATTATGAAGCGAGCGCATATCATATACGGGCAACGTCTCGGAAAAAGTCTGCGTATCATATTTTGCCGTCTTTTCGCCGTTTTTACAGGCTTCGGAAAACAGCTCTGCGGCTGAATGCGACCCGTCTTTTAAAAGCGGGACGAGTATCTCGGACGAAAAAACGTATGCGCCTATTACTTCTTCACCCGACGGCTGTCTTGAAAAGATTGCCGCCGCCTTTGCTTTCTCCGAGATACAAAGGGACAGGGCATTTTTGAGCGATTTTCCGCTCAGAAGCGGCACATTGCCGTACAGTACATATATATAGTCAAACTTACTTATATAATCGGCTGCCGAAAGAAGATAATCGCTGTCCTTTTCGGCGTTCGGCGATGTAAAAACATCAAGTCCGTTCTTTATACCGTCGGGAACAAAATCGGCTCTTTTAACGGCAAGCGCCGTTTTTTCCGCTTCACCCGACGCAGAATATGACAAAACATATGAAATGAGCGGTACCGATAAGAGCTCGTTCATATACATCGGTTTTTTTTGGTTTCCGCCGTCAGCGGCAATTATTACCGCGCCCGTTTTAAGAGCCATAATAACACTCTCCCAAACAAATTTATGCACTGTTACCGCACAGAAGATAAACTTTCGCTTCTTCGGCGATAACATATTTACGGTGCTATTATTGTATCACAAAATATTTTTTCTTACAATAAAAACATATATTTCATTGTGGGTAAAAAACAGATATGAGAAGCTATTTTGTAAGTTTTTACCAATCAGCGCACTTTAAATTTGTGCTGTTTTTTGTGCGAAAACTCTTTTCTTTTATGCCGCACGGTGTTATATTATACACAGGAGTATTCCTATATATTTCAAGTTTAAGAAGGAGATGTTTTTTCATGGATTTTAACACTATTTTAGAGACAATCAAAGAGTTCTTCAACGCTAACGTACTTCCGACAATTCAGCCCGTTATCGACACTATAATGGAATTCATCGGCGGTATAATAGGCGGCTGACAGACACAAGACTCAAACGAGCGGTGTAATTTCGGTTACACCGCTTGATTTTTAATAAGGTATGATATGAAGCATTTAAAAACCCCGATATGCATATTGCTGATGCTCCTGTGTCTTTGTTCCTGCGACAAAAAAAGCACCGAAGACAAAAACGCGCCGTCAACCGTCGCGAATATTGAAACAACGGTTTCCGTCGAAACAACAACGGAAAAGGACACAGAAAAGGCTACAAAACCCACAAAGGCGCAAAAGCCTACCACCGATGCCGCAAAAGAGCCTGAAACTACGGAATACGTACCCGAATACGGCAATTCACAGCTTGACTTTAATACAGATAACAAGTTTGTTGACGCCGTTGTCGCAAAATACGGTATCGACCGCGAGGGTCTTATCACCGCCTATTCGATAAAGGGCAGAGATAATAACTACGTCTGGCAATTTGACGGCAGCCGCGACGAAAACGGCAAACCTATACGTAACGCAGACACGCTCAAATACGTTTACTATGTAAACGCGGACTGCTCCGCCGTCAGCCGCACGGGCGGATACAGCGGCAATGACGGCTGCTCGCTTAAAGACGGCCTCACGGTATTTTTGCTTACGCAAAAAGTTATTATACCGAATTTGCAGGAGCAGATAGACCAAAACTCATAACATAAATAAGAGGGACTGTAAAAGCTCGGTTTTTACGGTCCCGTCTTTTTTCGTATTAAAAAACTCTGACGGAGATTTTAAGGCGCTGTTTTTTTGTCTCTCCGATTTTGCCGCAAAAGACAAATCTGCCTTTGTGCCGCACCGATATTATCTCGCCGTCCTTCGGTATATACGAGGAGTTAACGGTCATTTTACCGTTTACAAATATCAGCTTTTGCATAAATAATGCCTGTGAGTCGCTGCGCGACATTTTATAAACGGCGGCAACCACGGCATCGAGCCGAAGCGACGGCACCGTAACGGTTTGTTCTTCGGGCAGGGCGCCGATACTTTCGGGCGGCGACAAAACATCTTCGCACCGCACCGTGGTGTGCTTTACCCTGTCGAGGTTTTCGATTATAAACCGCGCTACCTTTTTCTCGCAGAAAACATATCCGCAGTTGTTGTCTATGAGTATATCGCCGACCGTTTCGCGCTTAATACCGAGCCCCATAAGCGTACCGAGAAAATCCCGGTGCGTAAGGCTGTCCGCAAACTTTTTTGACACCGGAGATATTTTAACCCATAAGAATTCGCATTCCGATATTTTTTCTTCGTCGCCCTTTTCGCCGAAGAGCGCGGCGCGGCGTTCCGCAAGCGGATAACCGCCGTAAAGATAAGCTCTTGTATAAAGCTCTGCGGAATTCAAAATATTTTGCTCGTCAAGCGTCAAAAAGTCGGAGCTTACGGTTCTTCGCTGCTCGGCGGCGCGCAAGGACAGCTCCTCAAGGCGATTTTTCAGTCTGTTTTCTTTGGTATCCATAATTCAAAAACGCAAAAGCGCTCTCCCCCGTATCACAATATATTATCATAATAACAAAAGATAATTGCAGTGTAAAGCTTGTCTTTACCGAAAAAAGAACGGACCGCCGAGGCAGCCCGTTCTTTATGCGAGGGGACGGCTTTAAGCCGCTTAAATAAGGGAGCGATAAAGTTCTGCGATTTCTTCAACGCTTGTATCGCGTGGGTTGCCCGGACGGCAGGCATCGGCAAATGCGGATTCGGAAAGGAATTGTATATCCTCTTCCTTGACAATATCCTTAAGATTTTTAGGTATACCTACATCTGCGGCGAGACGTCTTACAGCGTCAACCGCTGCTTTTCTGTATTCCTCCTGTGACATATCGTCGGTGCCTTTTACGCCCATTGCCTTTGCTATATCTCTGTATTTTTCGCCGGTAGCCGGAGCGTTGTATTCCATTACCGTAGGCAAAATTATTGCATTTGCAACGCCGTGGGGAGTATCATACAATGCGCCGAGAGGATGCGCCATGGAGTGAACTATGCCGAGTCCTACGTTTGAGAAGCCCATGCCTGCTATATACTGACCGAGAGCCATTTCCTCTCTGCCCTTGGGGGTGTTTTCAACGGCGCCTCTGAGAGCGCGTGAAATTATTTCGATAGCCTTTAAATGGAACATATCGGAAAGCTCCCATGCGGCTTTGGTGATATAACCCTCGATAGCGTGCGTAAGAGCATCCATACCCGTTGCGGCGGTGAGACCCTTCGGCATACTTGACATCATATCGGGATCAACAAATGCAACTACCGGAATATCGTGCACATCAACGCAAACCATTTTTCTGTTTTTCTCGGTATCGGTTATAACATAATTTATGGTAACCTCTGCCGCCGTACCTGCGGTTGTTGGGACTGCAAATATCGGAACTGCCTTATGTTTTGTGGGAGCTACGCCCTCAAGACTTCTGATATCGGAAAATTCCGGATTTGCAACAACTATACCTATCGCCTTTGACGTATCCATAGACGAACCACCGCCTATTGCGATAAGATAATCCGCGCCCGAAGCCTTAAATTTTTCAACGCCGTGCTGACAATTTTCAATTGTGGGGTTAGCCTTGATGTCGGAATATATTTCGTAGTCAAGCCCTGCTTTGTCGAGAACATCCGTAACCTTTTTCGTAACTCCGAATTTAAGAAGATCGGGGTCGGAGCATACAAAAGCCTTTTTAAAGCCTCTGCCCTTTGCTTCGTCGGCAATGCTCTCTATTGCGCCCTTGCCGTGATATGAAGTTTCGTTAAGAACAAACCTGTTAGCCATAACTTATTCCTCCGTAATTATAAAAATTAAATTCAACAGCAACATGAGTAAACGTTTAACCGCTTACGTTAAAATGTTATCAATCAAAGAAGAGAAAATCAATAGGCAATAGTCACAAATAACACGTGATTTTTTTGACAGTAAAACGCAGTCGAGCAGAGTCCGGCTTTTCAGGTGCATTGGGTTGGACTCTCCCTCTCTTTTAAAAAAGACCGCCTTTGCCGCAAGGCAAGAGCAGTCTTTAAAATTCGTATTCGATTATGCGCCGGTGATTATCCAGCCTATACCGTATGTCACGGTGGTCATTATAAGCCCGGCTATAAGCACGCCGAGGGCAATTATCGGGAATGCCTTTTTCGGCGGTATTTCCAAAAGCGACGCCATAAGCGCGCCGGTCCATCCTCCCGTGCCGGGAAGCGGAATCGCAACGAACAGGAGAAGCCCCCATTGCTTGCCGCGATTTATCTTGTCGCGGTTTTTTTCGGCTTTTGCCTCAAAGCGCTTTATTATTTTATCAAAGCCCTTTATCTTTCTCAGCCACTCAAATATCTTTTTGATAAACAAAAGGATAAACGGTATCGGCACAAGATTTCCGAGATATGAGATGATAAATGCCTGAAGCATATTCATATCGAGAAGCCTTGCGGCTATCATACCGCCGCGGTTCTCAAGAATCGGGAAAAGCGAAATTATGAATACCGTAAGCCATGGCGGTATGGTGCCCCCGAAAAAATGCACCATTTTTTCCGCGAGGTTTTCTGTCGCGGAAAGCGTCATAAAATACTGTGAAAATGTAGAAAGCATATAGTTCTCCTTTAATCAGATAGAGTGTTCCGTCAAATAAGCCTTTGCTTTTTTGAGTATAGCCTTATCATTTTCATAATTAAGGGTTTTGTAAGCGTTATCGTAGCTTAACCAGATGTAATCCTCAATCTCCTCCGGCTGAATAACGGTTCTTGTATCCTTTGTGGAGGCGATGTAGATTATAACCGTTTTTTCTATTCTGCCCTGAATTTTATACTCCGAACGGCTCTTGAATTCTGGAATAATATCTATATGAAGCCCCGTTTCTTCAAGAACTTCGCGTCTCGCGGTATCCTCATTGGTCTCGCCGTCTTCAACGTGACCTTTTGGGAAACCCCAATTTGCGCTGCGCTTGTTTTTTATAAGCAGAAATCTTCTTTCGCCTGCTATTTCGCGGTAAACTATCGCGCCGCAGCTGCGCTCGTAAAGGCAATCTACGGAATAAGAACCTTTTTTGTAGATAAACGAGAGCGCGTCGCGCACATCGTTCACAATAAATCTTTTGCTCTTTGGCGACACAACAATAACTACGCCTTTTGTCTTAGGTACTTTAACGGCGGCAATCACCCTGCCGTCAAAATTACTGACCGGATGATTTATGCCCATAATAAAGGCGCCCTTAACGGGAGAGTGCGGCTCAAGTCCGCTTTCGACCGTACCGTAATTAAGGCGGTACTGCGTCTTGCTGTTGCCGTCAAAGAATCCTATGGGTCTTGTGACCCTCACTTTGACAAACTTTCCCAGCATCGTGGTTCTCCTTAGAAAAATCTGAAGATATTATACAGGGTTTCTCCGTTTGTTTCAAGACAAAATTACACTTTATGCCGCAAAACAAGCCTTATTATTTAAAATGATATTAAAAATTACTCTTTTTGTAAAAATTTTAACTAAAAGGGATTGTGAAAAGCCGCAATTTACGATAAAATGTATTCATTATAATGAGCTATTGTGTGAAAGGGTGTCAATTATGGCAGATGACAAAAAGTTCGGCAATAACGAGTTTGAAGATATTTACAGTTCTTCCAAAAAGGACGGTTACGAAGATATATACAGCGACAGCGAAGAAGAGGGTCGCGCGGTTTCTTCCGGGAAAAAAAGCGAAAACGATTTTGAGGATTTCTTCACGGGAAGAAACGACGAGCCGAACCGTGGTGGGCAGGCGGACGAAGTTCCCGTTCCGCGCCACAGGGAGATAAACACAAATCCCGAAGTTAAGCCTTACAGCTATAACTACAACAAAGCCGCAAACAGCAGAGCAAAAAGGGTTTCCGACGAACACGGCTTTACCGATATTTCAAGCGGTAAGCAGACCAAAGAAAAGAAAGCTCACAGCCACAGTGCCGGAAAGGCGGTAGGCATAATAATAGCGGTAATACTGGCTCTTTGCGTATGCTTTGCCGCGGTTGTGTATTTTCAGGCTAAAAAACTTCTCGGCGAAGTTAACTACTCTCCGCTTCAGGAAAATCAATACATAGATTCATCAAAGCTTGCACATTCCGATTCCGTTCGCAACATTCTTCTGATAGGTGTTGACGCGCGCGAGGGCGAGAGCTCGGACAGCACAAGGTCCGACACTATGATGATTCTTTCCATTGACGAAAAGAACAAGCAGTTAAAGCTCACCTCCGTTCTCCGCGACACATATGTTGAAATTCCCGGCTGGAGATGGAACAAGATAAACGCGGCGCAGAGCCACGGCGGCCGCCAGCTTCTTGTGGACACATTAGAATACAATTTCAAGGTGGATATAGATAACTATATGCTCGTCAACTTTGATATGTTTACCACTATAATCGACGAGCTCGGCGGCGTTGACATTGACGTCACCGAAAAAGAAGCAAACTACATAAACGCGCGTTACAATATGACTCAGGCGGAAAAAGACGCTTTCTCCGGAAACATAAGCGCGGGCGTAAATCACTTCAGCGGTATGCAGGCGCTTTGGTACAGCCGTATGCGCTATCTCGACAGCGACTTCTACCGAACACAGCGTCAGCGCAAGATGATAACGGCTATTATAGACAAGGCAAAGTCAAATCCGACGGCGATTTATTCGATAGCCGAAAAGGTTATGCCGATGATTGAAACCGACCTTACCAAGGACGAGCTTTTAAGTCTTGCCAAGAGCTCCGTAAAATATATGAAATATGACATTGCCCAAATGCAGATTCCGATTGACGGAAGCTGGAAGAGCGTTAAAAAAGCCGCCGGCAACGTCCTGTCGATAGATATGGATAAAAACGTCTCGGCACTGCGCACTTTCATATACGAAAAGGCGGACACGTCAAAAGAAGAAACCACGACCGAGAAATCCAAGAAGAAATAACTTTTCAGGAGACATAAAATGAAAAAAGCCGAATTATCACTTGCCGGCGAATTTAAAGTAGGCAAGGTTGACGACAGAATCTTCGGTTCTTTTATAGAACACCTCGGCAGAGCCGTATACGGCGGAATATATGAACCCGGTCACCCCTGCGCCGACGAAGACGGATTCAGAAAAGACGTTATCGACGAAGTTAAAAAGCTTCGCGTACCGATAGTGCGCTACCCCGGCGGAAATTTTGTTTCCGGTTACAGGTGGGAGGACGGCGTAGGACCCGTGAGCGAAAGACCGAAAAGGCTTGAACTCGCCTGGGGCGTTACGGAGCCCAATCTCTTCGGCACGGACGAATTTATGAAGTGGTGCAAAAAGGCCGACACGTCTTGTATGATGGCTGTAAATCTCGGGCTTCGCGGAGCCGAGGACGCAAGAAATCTTGTTGAATACTGCAATCACCCCGGCGGCACCTATTACAGCGATATGCGCCGCAAAAACGGTGCGGAAAAGCCCTACGGCATAAAGCTGTGGTGTCTCGGCAACGAGATGGACGGCGGCTGGCAGCTCGGTCACAAAGAAGCGAAAGAATACGCCTTTTTGGCGGATCAGACGTCAAAGGCTATGAAGCTTACGGACGATTCAATCGAAACCGTAATTTGCGGCAGCTCCAACGACCATATGAAAACCTTCGGCAAGTGGGAGGACACCTGCCTTGACATAGCCTACGACAGCGTGGACTACATATCGCTCCATCAATATTACGACAACAAGCTCGGCGACACGCAGAGCTTCCTCGCAAAGAGCATGGCTATGGATGAATTTATAAAGACCGTAGTTTGCATTTGCGATTCCGTAAAGGGCAGAAAACACTCAAATCACACCGTTAATCTCTCGTTTGACGAGTGGAACGTATGGTTCCATTCAAACGGCGACGAGGTTGAAAAATGGAGCACCGCTCCGCACCAGCTCGAGGACGTATACACGTTTGAGGACGCGCTTTTGGTCGGACTTATGCTGATAACTCTGTTAAAGCACGCCGACAGAGTTAAGGTTGCGTGCCTTGCACAGCTTGTAAACGTCATAGCTCCGATTATGACCGAAAACGGCGGCGGAGTTTTTGAGCAAACCATCTTCTACCCGTTTATGCATGCGTCGAATTACGGCAGAGGAACCGTTTTACTCTCAAACACAGTCTGCGGCAAGCACGATACAAAAGAGTTTACGGATGTTCCCGATGTAGACTCCGTTGCGGTTTTAAGCGATGACGGCAACACGCTTACCGTATTCGCGGTAAACAGAGACCCGGAAGAAAGCTGCGATATGTGCATAAATCTTTTGGACCTCGAAAGCTTCTCTGGCAAAGAGCATATTGAGATGTACGGCTTTGACAAAAACGCGGTCAACGGATTTGACAAAATAAACGTTTATCCGGTAAACGGAGAAATTCCAACGGTTGACGGCAAAACGGCACACGCTGTTTTAAAGCCGTTTTCATGGAATGTAATAAGGCTTATAAAAACAAAAAACAAATAATAATAAAGAGGATTGAGAATTATGGCAAAATGCCCTAAATGCGGAGCAAGGCTTCATTGGTACAACTTCCGCGCCGAATGTAAACACTGCGGAGTCAATATTCCCAACTACAAATGGGAGGAGAGGCTTGAAAAAGACGCCGACACAGCCGAGACGGCTTTTGCAAAACTGCACTATAAAGTGAGCAACTTCAAATACGGCACGGTAGGCTCCCCTCTTATGATAATACGCCTTGTTTTTACGCTTTTGCCGCTTGTGGCTCTCGTTGTGCCGCTTGCAAAAATCACTCTCGACTTCCCGTTTTACGAAAAGACCGAGAGCGTTTCGTTCCTTACATTTATACTTAACTATATGACCAAATTTGATATAAAAGCGTCGCTTTCGCTGATACACGGCGAAGCGCTCGGCGGTGTTTTTATAAAAATGTTCCTCGGCGTGGGATTTGCATTTTTGGCTGTCGCACTCGGAGTTGTGAATTTCTTTGTAGTGCTGATAGCGTCGATGTCGCTAAGCAGCAAAGCCGACACGGTATTAAATGCCTTAAGCACCGTTTTTTGGGGACTTTCGGCATACTTCGTTTACGCCTTTTTAAATGCCTCGGGCGAAACAAGCGTCAACATAGTTACAGGTTCCGTCTCCCCGTTCTTTGCGGTGGGAATAGCATTGTTCCTCGCAAATGTTATAATCAACATTGCGGTATCAAAGAAATTCAAAAACAGAAAAGCTACCGAGCCGTCAATGGAGGAATCCATAGAAAAAGAACTTCGCGAGCTTCGTGAAAAAGAGAGCGAACCGATAGCCGAATAAAGTCTTAAAGCTTTACCCCCTTCATACACTTAGTATGAAAGGGGGTATTTTTTGAAATATATAATTTTGACTAAGAGAAGCCTTACCGCACTAACCGCCGTCGTTTTGTCTTTACTTCTCACCGCATTCGGGGTTTACGGCAGAAAAAACAATCTTAAAGCCGCCGCGGCAACAGCAGACGGAAAGCTTGTACCGATTTACTGCGTTGAAACAGACGAAAAAAGGGTAGCCGTCACATTTGACGCGGCATGGGGTGCCGACGACACGGAAAGGCTCATAGAAATTTTAAAAAGCCATAACGCCAAGGCTACATTTTTCGTCGTCGGGGAATGGGCGGAAAAATACCCCGACAGCGTAAAGGCATTTTATGCCGCCGGGCACGAGATAGGGAACCACTCTGCGTCGCACAAGATGTATTCGCGTCTTTCGAAAGATGAAACGATAAACGATATAACACTTTGCAATGAATCAATAAAAAAAGCCATAGGCGTTTCACCCGTTCTTTTGCGTGCTCCGTCGGGCGATTATTCCGACGACACCATAAATGCCGCAACAAAGCTGGATATGAAAACAATACAATGGTCCGTCGATTCGCTTGACTGGAAAGGGCTCGACACCGACGAAATAGTAAAGCGCGTAACGGAAAAGACCGAGTGCGGTTCAATTATACTCTTTCACAACGATATAAAAAACACACCCGACGCACTCGACCGAATTCTCACAGAGCTTGAGAAAAAGGGCTATTCGTTTGTTACGGTGAGCGAGCTTATATACGACAGCGATTACAAAATAGATTCCGCCGGCAAACAAATCAAAAATGCCGCCGCGAATTGAACGCTCTTTCATATGAACTTTATTTAAAAAGATCGTTTGGAAATTTTATCCGAAAAATTCGATTTTGCCTGTCACTTTGCCGTATAAAGAATTTATATTTGCGCAAAATATAATATCATCTTACGGGAGGTGACATTATGGAAAACAAAGGCGTAAAATGCGACGTATGCGAGTGTGTACACAACACTGCCGGCTGCGGCTGCGACAAGAGCGTTATTGAGGTAACTCATGATTGCTCATGCACAAATCAGCAGATTCAGGATCCGCATTTCTGCAAAAGCTACGAGAAAAAGTAAGCTCACGGTTTTATAGTTCGCAAAAAGGGTCTGTAAAAGCTTTCGTTTTACGGACCCTTTTTATCATACCGATTTTTAAAATTTTAATTCAGCGATTTTTATTTTTTGACGACACGGCACAAGAAGCGCAATTACCCGAGCAGCCAATACATTTGCCCTTTTTGCGGCGTCTGACTATATAAATCGTTGCCGCCGCAACTGCCGCCAGCAAAATGCAGATAATCACAATATCTGCGGTATTCATACGAAAAGGCCTCCCACATTGTAAACAATAAACGACGCTATGTAGGCGACGGCGCACTGCATAAATACGACGCCCACGGTTTTAATGCGCGAACCGAGCTCTTTTTTGATGGTGGCAACAGCCGCAACGCACGGTGTATACAAAAGGGTAAACACAAGAAAGCTGACAGCCGAAAGCCCCGTAAACAGGCTCGGAAGAACCGTTCCGAGCTGCGCCGTACCCGTATTCATAAGAACCGACAGCGTACTTACAACGGCTTCTTTTGCGGTAAAGCCCGATATAAGCGCCGTTACGGCGCGCCAATCACCGAAACCGAGAGGTTTAAATATCGGTGCTATAAATTTGCCTATCATAGCGAGCAGGCTGTTCGCACTGTCGTCCACAACATTGAGCCTTGTATCAAACGACTGCAAAAACCAGATTATAATTGTCGCAAGGAAAATTACGGTAAATGCCCTTTGCAGAAAATCGCGCGCTTTTTCCCAAAGCAGCAGAAAGACGCTTTTCGGCGATGGCATACGGTAATTGGGAAGCTCCATTACAAACGGTACGGGTTCGCCGCGGAAAGCGGTTCTTTTTAATATCAGCGCAACAATTATGCCGAGAAGTATACCCGTGGCATAAAGCCCTATCATAACAAGCGCGCGGTATTTCGTAAAGAACGCCGCCGTAAACACGGCATATATCGGTATTTTTGCTGAACAGCTCATATACGGAGTTAAAAGGATAGTCATTTTGCGGTCGCGGTCCGAGGAGAGCGTTCTCGTTGCCATTATCGCAGGCACGGAGCAACCGAAGCCTATGAGCATGGGGACAAAGCTTCTGCCCGAAAGTCCTATTTTTCTGAGAAGCTTATCCATAACGAAAGCAACGCGCGCCATATATCCTGTATCCTCAAGTATTGACAGGAAGAAGAACAGTGTAACTATTATCGGCAAAAAGCTCAAAACGCTTCCCACTCCGGCAAATATACCGTCGATAATAAGGCTGTGAACTATCGGATTTATTCCGTATGCGGTAAGTCCTCTGTCGCATAGGTCCGTAAGCGCGTCTATACCGAGCGACAGCAGGTCGGAAAGGCGCGAACCTATAACATTAAAGGTGAGCCAGAACACAAGGAACATTACGCCGAAAAACACCGGCAGAGCCGTATATTTTCCCGTAAGAATCTTATCTATTTTTACGCTTCGTTTATGTTCGCGGCTCTCATGGCACTTAACCACCGAACCCGCAACCGCTTTCTCAATAAACGTATAGCGCATATCGGCAAGCGCCGCATTGCGGTCAAGACCGGTATCATGCTCCATTTCCACAACGCTGTGCTCAATAAGCTCGCGTTCGTTTTTATCAAGACCGAGTTTATCGGCAAAATATTCGTCGCCCTCTATAAGCTTTGTGGCACAAAACCTCGGAGGAACCGATATGCTTCGCGCATGGTCCTCTATTACGTGGGCTACTGCGTGAATACAGCGGTGCACGGGGCCATCGGAGCAAAAATCTATTCTTTTCGGCAAGACCCGATTTTTTGCGACGTATACCATTTTATCCGAAAGCTCCGAAACGCCCTCGTTTTTTGCGGCGCTTATCGGAATTACCGGTATGCCGAGGCTCTCGCTGAGTTTTTTGACATCGACCGTTCCGCCGTTTGCCCTGACTTCGTCCATCATATTGAGTGCCAGCACCATGGGCAGGTTAAGCTCCAAAAGCTGCAAGGTCAAATAGAGATTGCGCTCAATATTTGTGGCGTCGACTATGTTAATTATTCCGTCGGGCTTGCCGTCAAGTATAAAGTCACGCGAAACTATCTCCTCTTGTGTATACGGCCTTATCGAATAAATACCGGGAAGATCGACAACGGAGCAATTTTTTGCCCCCTTTATGCTTCCCATTTTTTGGTCAACCGTAACGCCGGGAAAATTTCCGACGTGCTGATTTGAGCCTGTCAACGCATTAAAAAGTGTTGTTTTACCGCAGTTTTGATTCCCTGCAAGTGCAAATATCATTTACTATCCTTTACCTTTCCGAATTTTAACCGTATTACGCCTTTTCTACTTCTATAAGTTTCGCGTCGGCTTTTCTGAGCGTCAATTCATATCCTCTGACCCTTATTTCTATCGGGTCGCCCATGGGCGCGGTCTTTTGAAGAGTTACAGCCGTACGCGGAATAAGCCCCATATCAAGGAAGCGCAGTCTGAGTGCGCCCTCTCCGCCTACCGTTTTAATTACAGCCGTTTCACCGTTTTTCAGCATATCAAGAGTCATCTTATTCCTCCGCAATGTGTTAGTTTTGACTAACTTTGACATTATACGTGTTCGTTTGTCGTTTTCTGATTTTTACTGTAATATGTTAGCACAGCCGCACTTTTGTTGTCAACCGTTTAAGACATATTTACGCTGTATGGGTTACTTTAAAATATATGACGGACGTCCGCACGCTATTCTGCTGTCGGAATTTCGCAAAGCGCAACGCAAAAATTCCCGCCGAAGCAGTCCCTCGGCAGGAATTCGGAGATAAGCAAATCAGTTATCGGAAATCGTCGGCAAATTGCTGAGATTATTGCTTTCGCTGCCGTCGGGTATCGATTTCAAATATCGCGTCTCGCCTCTGTGCGCTATGCCGACGCCTGAAATTTCGCCCTTCTGCGCGAGAGAAACAGCCATTTCTCTGTCAACTATAGAATTATCCGACAATCTGTAGCCCGTTACTCTGCCACCCGATTTAACAAGTCCCGTAACCGATTTTGCATCGGGTTTTGTAACGGGTATTTTATCAAGAGTATTTTCAGCCGGAGAATACTGCTCTGTTTTGTGTTTCATAATTACATCGTCCTTTCTTTTTGTTTTATTATTTTGCGTTTAAAGCCGCAAAATATATGCGGAAAGCACCGCTAAAAAAGGCATAAACTAACTTTGTGATGATGTTTTTGATTTGACAAAACCATAGGGGTTATATTAAAATTATAAAGATAAAAATTCTGCTTTTATTTTAGGGACTGATGAAATATGGTTCGCTACTACCTTACCGAAAACGAAACTCTGAAAAGGCTCGACAAACCACAAAACGGCTGTTGGATATCAATGATTGCGCCCGACGAAGACGAAATCAAAGCCGTATCGGACGAGTATTCTCTTGACACTGATATTATAAAAGCCGCACTCGACGTTGACGAGCGTTCGCGAATTGACGCGGACGAAGGCTATACAATGGTACTCGTGAATATACCCACGGTCGAGGAGCAGAGCGACAGAGAGCTCTACAGCACCATACCGATGTCCGTTATAATCGTAAACGGAGCCATAATAACGGTTTGCAGCGAAAGCACTCCGGTTTTAAGCTCCTTTATCGACAAAAGAGTAAGAGGCTTCAACACGGGAATGAAATCGCGCTTTGTACTGCAGCTTCTTTACAACATTGCAACGCTTTATCTGCAATATCTGCATAATATAGACCGCCGAAGCGAAGAGGTTGAAGCGCAGCTTCACCGTTCCACGCAAAATCGGGAGCTGATTGAGCTTTTGAAGCTCGAAAAAAGCCTTGTTTATTTTTCCACCGCTCTGCGTTCAAACGAAATAGTGCTCGAAAAACTTTTGAGGACGGAGACAATAAAGAAATACCCCGAAGATTCCGAGCTGCTTGACGACGCTATTGTAGAAAACAAGCAGGCTATTGAAATGGCTAATATATACAGCGGAATTTTGAGCGGAACCATGGACGCTTTTGCGTCGGTAATATCAAACAATCTGAACATAGTAATGAAAGTGCTCGCGATAGTAACTATTATCCTCTCCGTTCCGACAATGATATTCAGCGCGTACGGTATGAACGTCAACGCCGCCGGTATGCCGTTTGCCGGAAGTCCCTTAGGGTTCCTTATTATAATCGGAATTGCCGTGCTTTTAAGCGTAATTGTCGCAATTTTGTTTTTGCGAATAAAAATGTTTAAATAAACAGCCCGCAAAAAATAACAACGGTATAATTTTAAAGCTCCTTGAAAAACTATTAAGGCAACAAAGTTTTTTAAGGAGCTAAATTTATGAAAGCGACAGGAATAGTGCGTAGAATAGATGACCTCGGGCGCGTTGTTATACCTAAGGAAATCCGCAGAACCATGCGTATAAGAGAGGGCGACCCGCTCGAAATATTTACGGCGGCGGACGGAGAGGTTATTTTTAAAAAGTACTCGCCGATAGGCGAATTGTCCGAATTTGCCGACCAATATGCCGAGGTACTTTGCAGGGCTACCGATTTGCCTGTTATGATAACGGACCGCGATCATGTAATTTCCGTTTCCGGAATATCAAAAAAAGAATACCTTGAGAGAAGAGTATCGTCGGAGCTTGAAACGCTCATGGAAAACAGAACCAATTACACAGCCTCTGCCGACGATGAGCCCGTTTACCCGATAAGCGGAATGAGCCGCGAGGCGGCGGTTGCCTACCCGATAATAGGCAGCGGCGACGTTTCGGGCTGTGTTGTACTGCTTTTAAATTCGGACGGCTCTCTTCCGTCGGAGACAGAGCGCAAGCTCGTATCGGTTGCGGCGTCTTTTCTCGGCAAGCAGATGGAGGAATAAGTCGATTATAAGCCGCACATAGAGACAAAAGAAAAACCCACCGCATTGCGGTGGGTAAATTTCTTATTAAGCCGTAATTATTCAGCAACAGCGTCTTTAAGAGCTTTGCCTGCTTTGAAAGCCGGAACCTTAGAAGCCGGAACAGTCATGGTCTCGCCTGTTCTCGGGTTGCGGCCCTGCTTAGCTGCACGGTTACGAACCTCAAAAGTACCGAAACCTACAAGCTGAATCTTGTCGCCTGCTTTAAGAGCGTCGGTTATAGCACCGAGAACTGCCGATACTGCTGCGTCAGCGTCTTTCTTAGAGAGGTCAGCCTTTTCAGCAACTGCTGCGATAAGTTCTGTCTTATTCATTTTGTTTTCCTCCGTTTTTTACAATGTTTTATTTATCCGTCGCTTCGCCCTCGGCGTGCGAACAGGAAGCTGAATTTAATTTTGCCTCGTCCCAGAGCTTATCAAGCTCCGTGATTGAGGACTTTTCCATATCGACATTCCGCTCTTTTGCAAGGCGTTCAACCGTCGCAAAACGAGACAGGAATTTATCGGACGAACGGGTAAGAGCCTCTTCGGCGTCAACATTTATGAAACGCGCCGCATTGACAGCCGAGAAAAGTAAATCGCCGAGTTCCTCAAACGCATTTTCGCTGTCGCCGTTTTTTAAGGCGGCTTTAAATTCGGCGCTCTCTTCGTCTATTTTATCTATCGCACCGCTTACATCAGGCCAATCAAAGCCCACCTTGCTCGCCTTTTCCTGAAGCTTCTGTGCACGCATAAGCGCCGGAAGCTCTCGCGGAACGGAAAGCATTTTATCGGTAACGGTCTTGCGCTTTTTCGACTTGGATTTAATGGCGTCCCAATTGCTTAAAACCTCATCCGTGGACGAGACTTCGGTATCACCGAAAACGTGTGGATGACGCTCTATAAGCTTTTTGCAGACACCGTCCGCAACATCGGAGAAATCAAACGAGCCGGTTTCCCTCTCCATCTCCGCATGAAACACAACCTGCATTAAAACATCGCCGAGTTCCTCGCACAAAAGCTCTTTGTCTTTTTTATCGATAGCCTCAATGACCTCGTATGTCTCTTCGATAAAATTCTTTTTTATCGACTCATGGGTCTGCTCCCTGTCCCAAGGGCAACCGCCCGGTTCACGGAGTATACGCATAATGTTTAAAAGGTCATCGACATTGTATTTTGATTTAAACTCAAAATCAACCGCCATTTTAAATAAGCCTTCCTTTGTATTTTACTCTATAAATCCATATTTTGCAAGCTTTTTGGCAATTTTTTCTCCCTTGGGCATCATAATTATATCGTCCTTTGCGAGTCCGCCGATAAGCAGCATTGAAATGACATAAACTATTACAGCCACAACTACGGCAATCAATGTTGCGGCTATATTGGCAAGCGAATAACCGTGGATAAGTCTCTGCGGCAGTATTTTATAGAATATGCCGTATGCACAGTATGCAGCCACGCCGCAAAGCACTGAGCTGATAAGCGGCTTTATTACTACCGACATAACATTGACTTTGACTTTTGTGGCTTTAATAAGCGCTATATAGTTGTAAACGACAACTATAAGGTAACAAAGCACGGTGCCTATAACCGCTCCGTTGATATTAACGGACGGTATGCCTATAAAAATGTAGTTTGCTATGACCTTGACAACGGCTCCGACAGTCAACGATTTAACGGGAACGTTTGCTTTGCCGACAGCCTGAAGCATATTTGTCATCGGCTGAGAAATCGCCATCAGGAAAATGGTGTAGCCGTAAGCCGCCATTATAGGCGCGGCTATTGATATGGCAGGTGCGGATTTGCCGTTTTCGTAGAACATACGGAGTATCGGCTCTGCCAAAACGCCCATACCTATGCCGGAGGCGAGCGATATTATCATACCCACTCTTAAAACGGACTCTACCGACGACTTCAGCGCACGCTTATCTTTAACGGCATATGCCGCCGAGAGTGCCGGTATGGCGCTGACGCCGAGAGTTGTGGTTATTGACGGAATAAGGTTTTTAAAGTCAAGAGAGAGCGTATACGCACCGTAAAGAAAGTCTTTAAGGTCGGCATCAAGAACGTGCGCCTCGGCTATCTGGGTAGCATACATACTCTTTATGAGGTCAAGGTTATTTGAAATAACGCTGTCAAGTCTGTTTTGTATGGTTATGGCGTCTATAAGGTTTGTAAGGCTGAATATTATAGACGACGTAACTACGGGGATTGCAATTGCCACAAGCGTTTTTGCAATTGCTCCGCTGTTTACCGGACGCGGCGAATTAACTATTTCGATGCGCGTTATGCCGTCGCCCTTTACCTTATGCAGGATTAACATATAAATCATACCTATAACGCTACCCATAGTAACGCCTATGGCTGCTGCCGCCGCCGCATAAGGATATATGGCGCTCATGGCCTCGGATTCAGACGCGCATACCTTTCCGAACACCTTGGCGCCCGACTCGAACTGCGAATAGCCGTATGTTATGGTGAGTTTTGCCGCAGCTATACCGAATATCATCTTGCCTATTGCCTCTACCACCTGCGATATGGCGGTGGGGTTCATATTGCGAAGTCCGTTATAATATCCGCGATATATCGACATCATACAGCAGAAGAATATGGACGGAGTTATGGCAATAATAGCCGGAATTACTTCATTTGTCTTTGCTACAAGAGCATAGGGGTATGCAAAAATGAGAAGAAGTATTGTGCCGAGAATGCCCGTGAGTGTAAACAGCCTTGCCGACACGCGGAAAATCATACGCACATCGCGATATCTGCCGAGAGCCGCCTGCTGTGAAACCATCTTTGATACGGCTACGGGAAGTCCCGCCATGGAAATGGTATATATCGGTATGTAAAGGTTATATGCGGAGTCAAAATAGCCGCGACCTACCGCGCCCATCATATTTGAAATGGGTATTTTGTAGATAACGCCTATGATTTTAACAAGCAGCGTCGAGACGCTCAAAACGAGCGCGCCGTTTAAAAGCGATTGGCTTTTTCTCTTTTTTTGCGCCAACTGACAATCACCTCATATTTTGCAGTAAAAGATAGAATATCATTTTATCTCGGTTTAGTCAATAAATTATCCCAAAAATTCACGGAGCAACGATGTTTCGGGCACCATTTCGGTAGATATGGAATTGAATTTTTCAAGCGCTCTTATAAGCCTTGCGGCGTCCTTTGCGCGTTCACCGTCAAGGTCGGCATCGCGAAGAAGACTTAAAGCCGTATCTTTAAACAGGCACGGTTCGCTCAGGTGTACCGAATTTATCCGCATATCGGCAAGCCCCGAATACGGGAACAGATATTTGTCTTCGCCGCTGCGGACGTTATCCCAAAGCTCATACGTGTTTTCAACGGAGCTGCCCCTGAAATTGTAATCGCGCACCATTCGTCTTATAAAACGCATATTGCGCTTATTGAGAATTATCTTATTGTTTTCGTCATATATCCGTGACGACACACTGATGTATATTTTAAGTATTCTCTCGTGGGGGAGCTTATCGGTAATTATCGGATTCAGCGCGTGAAGCCCCTCTACAACAATGGCGTCGCTTTTACCGAGGGTTATCTCGTAGCTCTCGTCTTTGCGCTTGCCCGACACAAAATCAAATGTCGGCATAACGGTAGTCTCGCCGCGCAAAAGGCTGTTAAGGCACTTTTCGATAAGCGGCAAATCAAGCGCAAACACGGTTTCGTAGTCGGGATTTCCCTCGCTGTAGCCCGGAATATCGGTCCTGTCAAGATAAAAATCATCAAGCGAAACACGATATGTTTTCATGCCGCGCCTTGTGAACTCCTCGGCAAGCTTTTGCGCCGTCGTGGTTTTTCCCGACGCAGAGGGTCCCGCGAGCATAACTATTTGAAGTCCCGAATCGTTTTCGACCTTATCCGACACATCACGGATAATATTTTTAAATCTCTGTTCGCTTCTGTCTATAAGCTCACGCGGGTCGCTTTGAGACAACGAATTTATATATTCTATTGTGTTGTGAAGATTTGACATATCAAAGCCTACTCTTTCGCTTTAGTCAGCAGAGCGGTTATCTCGTTTTTCCGCTCCTTAATAATATTGAACCTTGAAATATATTCATACGGATATTTAAAATTGAATATTCGCTTTATCTCGTTTTTTTCGGGAATACATATCTTCGTGACGGCTCCTGCGCCGACCGCAAAAATGCTGTGGCACTCCTCCATCATAAAGATATTATAGAGACACTCTCTGCCTTTTTTCGCATATCCCGTATTTTCGAGATTGTTGAGCGTTTTTGATTGGCGATACATATAATACGGGAAATAGCCGTTATCGGTGAGCAAGCCGTAGGCGAAATCGAGCATTTTATCTGCCGCGGCTCCGTTTTCGGTATTGACCTTGCCTATTTCCGTACCGAGATTTGACGCGCGCTTTAGGGCGAGCGTATGTACCGTTATGTTCTCGGGTGAGAGCTCAAGAGTTTTGGTAAGCGAATCGCAAAAGCCCTCGTAAGTGTCGCCCGGCAGCCCGGCTATAAGGTCTGTATTTATATTGTCAAATCCTATCGAGCGCGCCTCAAGGAACTTCTCCCTTGTAAGCTCCGCAGAATGGCGCCTGCCGATATTTCGGAGAACCTCGTCGCTGAAGGTCTGGGGATTTATGCTTATTCTGCCGGCACCGCCGTTTTTAATCGCAAGCAGTTTTTCCCTTGTTATTGTATCGGGTCTGCCGGCTTCAACCGTGTACTCCCTGCACGCGGACAAATCGAAATTCTCTTTGACGGCGTCAAACAACATTGTAAGCTGTGAAGCCGACAGCGAGGTCGGAGTTCCGCCGCCGAAATAGACGCTTTCAAGTCTGAGATTTGCATTTCTTGCAATTTCGCCCGTTATGCGAAGCTCCTCGCATAAAAGCTTTACGTACTCGGGAATCGTCTTTTTTGCGCTTGCCGTCTCGGTGGAATGTGAGACGAACGAACAATAGCTGCACCGCGACGGGCAAAACGGTATTGCGACGTAAAGGCTGAAAGAATCCGGGCGCGACAGAGCGATTGTTTTTTCCTCAGCAGAGGCAACGCTTGCCGTAAGTCGGGTTTTTTGCTCCGAAACGAAATAGTCGTCCGTAAATATTTTTTCCGCCTTTTCTTCGCCGTACTTTTCGGTAAATCCCCTGAAGAGCTTAGACGGTCTTATGCCCGTGAGCATTCCCCACTTAGGGATATATCCCGTGTTTTCGCAGAGCAACGAAAACAGCATAGACGCCATACAACGCTCTTCGTCATCTTTTTCGGGGCGCGGTTTTGTGAGAGTCTTTTGCTTTTCGTGCGCGGCAAACGATACGGCAATATTATCTTTTGTGAGTTCGGTTGTGATTACCGTTTCGTCATCGCCCGTATCCGCAGGCGAAAACAGCAGTTCGATTTTTGTATTCGGATAAAATATCTGAGTGAGCTTTAACATCTCATACTGATATTTATGCCCTATTATCAGAAGCTTCATCAAAGCGCCCTCATATATCTGTTATTTTTACGTTCAAAGCTAAGCGTTGTAGCCTTATTATGCCCCGGATAGACCGTATAATTGCCCGATAAATCGCGCAGCTTTTTAAGCGACTCAAAAAGCTCCTTTGTGCTGCCGTCGGGGAAATCGGTCCTGCCTGCGCTGAGGCAAAACAGCGTATCGCCCGAAAAAATAAGTTTATCTTTTTCATCAATATAGCACACGCCGCCCTTTGTGTGACCGGGGGTGTGCATTACGCGAAGAACGGTATCGCCGAGTGATATTTTATCGTTATCGGACAACAAAATGTCGGCAGACATCTTTTTCTGCTTTCCCGGATACTCCCATGAGCAAAGGCTCTTGGTTTCATCCGACAGGCAATCGCCGTCAAGCTTATGTATGAGCACCTTTGCACCGGTAAAGCTTTTCAGCCCGTAGACTCCGAGAATATGGTCGAAATGTCCGTGTGTTAAAAGTATGTATTTGACATTTAAATCCTTTACGGCGTTTTTAAGCGCTTCGTTAAAATCGCCCGGATCTATTACCGCGCTCTCGCGGCTTTTTTCGTCGGTCAGGATATAGCAGTTGGCGCTTATCGGACCGAGCGGCATAACCTTTATATTAAGTGACATTGTTTTCTCCGTTATTTTTTCCATACGGAAGTATCGTAAATAATTGTGACGGGGCCGTTGTTTACAAGCGACACCTGCATATGTGCGCCGAAAACGCCGGTCTCTACATTTTTTACCCCGTTCTTTTTAAGCTCCGAGCAAAAATACTCATAGAGAGCCTTTGCTTCATCGGGCTTTGCGGAATTGTCAAAAGACGGTCTGTTGCCCTTTTTTACGTCGGCACAGAGTGTGAATTGCGATACAACAAGCACCTCACCGCCGATATCGAGCACGGATTTATTCATTTTATCGTTTTCGTCGGTAAACACGCGCAGCATTGCGGTCTTTTTGGCAAGCAGCTCGGCGTCCTCTTTTGTGTCACCGTTCATTACTCCCAAAAGCAGCATATACCCCTCGCCTATTTTCCCGACGGACTCACCGTCCACGGTAACTTCAGCGTTTTTGACACGCTGTAAAACAGCTTTCATAAGTCTATTCCTTTTCGGGGCTGTAAAATTCTTGAGATTTACAGCCCCTTTGTGTTTTTTATTTTCCTTCGGCAAAAACTTTAAACGCTCTGTACGCCATATAGACGTCAAGCTTTGATACCACTTCAAAGGGTGCGTGCATGGAGAGCACCGGCACGCCCAAATCGACTACGTCTATATCAAGATTAGCAAGATACATGGCTACCGTTCCGCCGCCGCCTGCGTCAACCTTGCCGAGCTCGCCCGTCTGCCATACTATATCGTTTTCGTCAAGCAGCGCTCTGATTTTGCCCATATACTCCGCAGAGGCATCGCTTGTGCCGCCCTTGCCCCTTGCGCCCGTATATTTTGTGATTACAACGCCGTGATTTAAATATGAAGCGTTCATTTTTTCCGATACGTCGGGGAACGACGGGTCAAATGCGGCGTTTACATCGGCGGAGAGACACTTTGTATTTGATAAAACGGTATGGTAATTTGCGCCGAAGCAATCCGCCAAATCCGATACAAAATATTTAAAGTAAGAAGAGTTAAGTCCTGTGTTGCCGTCGGAGCCTGTCTCCTCTTTATCGGTGAGTATTGCCACTGCGGTACAGCGCGGCTCGGTCACGCTGAAAACAGCCTCGGCAGCCGGATATGCGCAAACCCTGTCGTCATGCCCGTAGGCGCCTATCATACTGCGGTCAAAGCCTATATCTACCGCTTTTAACGCAGGTACAGCCTCAAGCTCGGCACTTAAAAAGTCGCTCTCGGTAACGCCGTATTTTTCATTGAGGATACTGATGATATTGAGCTTTACTTTTTCGCTGCCCTCGTCCTTTGAGAACGGGCGGCTGCCTATGAGAATATTAAGCTCTTCACCGCGGATACCGTCGGAAAGCGTGCGTTTCATCTGCTCTGCGGCAAGATGCGGCAGAAGATCGGTAACAACAAACATGGGGTCGCCGTCGTCCTCGCCGATGTTTACCTTAACCTTTGAGCCGTCCTTTTTAACGATAACTCCGTGAAGCGAGAGCGGCATAGCGGTCCACTGATATTTTTTTATGCCGCCGTAGTAATGGGTTTTAAAATACGCCAGCTCATTATCCTCATAAAGCGGATTGGGTTTTAAATCAAGACGCGGAGAATCGATGTGCGCCGCCGAAAGACGGATTCCGTTTTCAATAGGCTCTTTTCCCATTACGCAAAGTATAACCGCCTTGCCGCGGTTGTTTAAATATACTTTATCGCCGCACTTGTATTTTTCGCCGCGGACAAACGGTTTGAAGCCGAGCTTTTCCGCCTTTTCGACAAAATATTCGGTTGCCTCGCGCTCGGTCTTTGCCTTACGCAAAAAGCCGATATATCCGTCGCAAAATTCATCTGCCTTTTTTGTCTCGTCGTCGCTTATTTTCTCCGACGCGTGTTTCTGTGTGTAAAAGAGCTTCTCTTTGAGAGAATCCAATTTTTTGTTTTCTTCGCTCATATTTTATTTAACTCCTTTTTATATAATTTATCATATATCGAAACAGCCCTTTGGACCTTTTCTACATATTTTTTTGTCTCGCTCTCCGGTATGTTCACGAGAGTTTTGCCGTCGGGTGAAATTTCGGGGTCGCGAAGCCACACGTTTACCTGACCGCGCCCTGCGTGATATGCCGCAATCGCGGTTTTTTCGTCGCCGCCGAATTCCTTTAAAAGCAGCCCGTAAAATACGGCGCAGTATTTTACCGACGTATCCGCATCATACAAAGCCTCCTCCGGCAAATCCTCGCCCGTTTTGGTCTGAAGCCATAAGAATGTTTCGGGCGTTATCTGCGTGAGCCCCAGAGCGCCGGCGTGTGATTTCGCCTTTTCGTCATAGCCGCTCTCCGTGTGAATAACGCCGTAGAGCAAATCCTCGGGAACGCCGTAGGTTTCGGCATACAGCGATATTTTATCCTGATACTTCATCGGAAATTCGGCTTTTAAAATACTTTTTACGGCAAAAAACGTCGCCGAAATTATTACCGCCGCAAGGCATACCGCCACCACCGCGATTTTTACGGTTCCGACTGCGCGCCTGCCCTTTTCGGACTTCATAACTTTGCCCATAGCAATACCTTTTTTACCTCGTCATCTAAATTATACGGCGGATAGTTTTTTATTATTATATCCGCATGATTTTTATAAAAATCCTCATCTTTTTGTGCCCTTATGCGCCGAAGCGCGGTATTTTTTTCTATGCCGTCGCGCGACATAATCCGCTCAAGGCGCATTTTCTCCGGCGCGATAACCGCAAAGGTAAAATCACAAAGGCGGTTTTCGCCGCTTTCAAAAAGCGCTATTGCGTCCAAAAGAACTCCCTTTGTGCCGAGAGATCTTTGTTCTTTTATTATTGCCTTTATTTTTTGAGTGACGGTCGGGTGGACGGTGCTGTTTAGCTTTTCCGTATTCTCGGCGGACGAAAACGCCTTTTCGGCTATTTTTGCCCTGTTTGCAGTGCCGTCGGGATTTAAAATATCTTCGCCGAAAGCTTCGGAAAGAGCCGAAAGCACGTCGGAGCCTTTTTCGTAAACCGAATGTGCCACTTTGTCTGCGTCTATGTGGTACAGCCCGTATTTTTCAAGCATTTTGCAAACCGTACCCTTGCCGGCACCCGTTTGCCCCGTAACTCCTATCACAAGCATTTGCGGCACCTCACTTATTTTGCGTCCGCCGTCTTAAATGCCGCCGCACGGATAAGACGGTTGTATACGGCAAGGTCTACGCCGCTCGTCCCGGGGTCACGCGCGTAAACGGTTTTTGCGCCCTTTTCGTCGAGTTCGCGCAGAGCGTCAAACAATCTGTTCGCCTGTGATGACGGGTCATCGGCTCTGCCGTATGTGACATAGTTTTTAAAATATTTTTCCTCGCCCTCAAAGCACAGCACGAAGCAATCGCCCTTTTCCGCCACAAAACGGCGAAAAGCGTCGAGGCTGCCTTTGACAATCGTAACGTCTGCCTTGGGTGCGTAATGCTTATACTTCATACCCGGTGACGCGGCTTTTTCGCCCGACTTCAGCATATGGAGCACGGCATCGTCGATAACCACTTCGCCGAGCACGCTTTTAAGCTGTTCTGCGGTAATTCCGCCCGGTCTTAAAAGTCTTGCCGGCTTTTGAGCCAATGTTACCACGGTTGATTCAACACCAACCTCGCTCTGACCGCCGTCAACTATCATATCTATTTTGCCGTTCATATCTTCAAAAACGTATTTTGCGTTTGTGGGGCTCGGTCTGCCGGAAATATTTGCGCTCGGCGCGGCAAGCGGAACTCCCGCCGCCTTTATTATCGCCCTTGCCACGGGGTGTGACGGGCAACGCACAGCCACGGTCGAAAGCCCTCCCGATGTCTCGTCGGGAATGAGGTCGCTCTTCGGCATTATCATGGTGAGCGGACCCGGCCAGAACTTTTCGGCAAGGCGTCGCGCTTCGTCGGGTATGCTTTTGACAAGCGGCGTGACCTCGGATATATCCGTAACGTGAACTATCAGCGGATTATCCTGCGGTCTGCCCTTTGCCGCAAAAATCTTTTTTACCGCCTCGCCCGACAGCGCGTTTGCGGCAAGTCCGTACACGGTTTCGGTCGGTATTGCCACGATACCGCCGCGTCGAAGCACCTCGCCCGCAAGTGAGGCAACTTTTTGTATATTGTTATTGTCTGCTTTCAGTAATTTAGTCTGCATATTATCTGCCCTATCCGAAAAATCAAAATGATTTAATAAAATATTTTATCATTATACGGTGATAAAAACAAGTAAATAACAAAAAAGCGTCCGCAAAACGGTAAAATTCCGTTTGCAGACGCCGAGCAGCAAATTTCAGGTGTTTTTATCCACCTGATGAAATTTTTTGAGATTTCCGGACTTCTTGTGACGTTTTGACAGCTCTGCCTTTACGTCGTCGGGTGTGATGCCCTCGTTTTTCATCATAACAACAAGGTGGAAGAGCAGGTCGGAAATCTCGCCGACGGTGTCCTCCTTTATGCCGTTTTTGGCGGCAATTATGGTCTCTGCGGACTCTTCGCCGACCTTTTTCAGTATTTTATCGAGCCCCCGGTCAAAAAGGTAGCAGGTATAAGAACCCTCCTGCGGATTTTCGCGTCTTTGTGTAACTACCTCGTAAAGCTCCGTAAGTACGTCTTCCATTTACTTTACCTCCGATTTTATTTCCTTAAAAAAGCAGGTCTTGCTGCCCGTGTGGCAGGCAGGGCCTTTTTGTATTACCTCTATAAGCAGCGTATCGTCGTCACAGTCACCCTTTATCGAGACGACCTTTTGCGTATGGCCCGAGGTTTCGCCCTTGTTCCACAGTTTTTGCCTTGAACGCGAGAAAAACCACGTGTATCCCGTCTCCAGTGTTTTTGCAAGCGACTCCTTATTCATATATGCGAGCATCAGTACCTTTTTTGTGCCGTGCTCCTGAATTACAGCCGGAATAAGCTCCGACTTAACAAAATATTTATCTAAATCCATATTTACTCCCTGCAAATTTCAAGAGCTTCTTTTAAATCAAGCGTGCCCTTATATATAGATCTTCCGCAAATCGCACCGTATAACCCGGCGTTTTTGAGCGCTTTTATATCGCCCGAGTCCTTTATGCCGCCGCTCGCGGTGATGTTACACGACACGGCGTCGTTGAGAAGCGTAAGTTCCCGAAGATTGGGCCCGGAGAGCATACCGTCGCAATCTATATCGGTATAAATAATGTACTTTACGCCGACATCCTCCATACGCTTTGCGAGCTCAATATATGAAATGTCGCTCGTTTCAAGCCAGCCCTCAGCCGCCACCATACCGCGGCGCGCGTCTATTCCTACGGCTATTTTTTCGCCGTATTTTTTTGCCGCCTCGCGTACGAGGTCGGGATTTTTCAAAGCCGCCGAGCCTATGATAACGCGTGAGATTCCGCGTGAGAGATAGTATTCGACATCTGCCATGGTACGTATGCCGCCGCCGAGCTCAACGCGAAGCCCCGTTTTTTCGGCTACCGTTGTGAAAATGTCCGAATTGACCTTTTTGCCCTTGACCGCTCCGTCAAGATCGACCATATGTATCCATTCCGCGCCGCAGGAATAAAACGAATTTGCCGCAGAAAGGAAGCTGTCGGCAACCTTTTCGGCGGTATTCATATCGCCCTTGTAAAGTCTGACGCAGTTGCCGTTTTTAATATCAATAGCCGGAAAAATTATCATCAGAGAACTCCTTTTGTCGAGAGCGTTTCTCCCGTGTCGTTTCTTTTGACGGCAAGAGCCATCGCATGGGCAAACGCCTTGAAAAGCGCCTCTGTCATATGATGCGAATTACTGCCGTACGGAACACGCAGATGAAGAGTTATACCCGAATTCACGGCAAAAGCGCGGAAAAATTCTTCGCACATACAGGTGTCAAATGCGCCGATGCGCTCCTCGGGGAAGTTTGCCTCAAACACAAGAAACGGTCTGCCGCTGACATCTGCGGCGCAAAATCCCAAGGACTCGTCCATCGGTATAAAAAAGCTTCCGTAACGCATAATTCCGCCCTTGTCGCCGAGCGCCTCGGAAAACGCCTTGCCGAGAGCTATTCCGACATCCTCTATTGTGTGGTGACAATCCACGTTGAGATCGCCTCGGCACGTGAGCTTCAGCCCGAATCCGCCGTGAACCGAAAAGGCGGTCAGCATATGGTCAAAAAAGCCTATACCGGTGTCAACTTCACAGTCTCCGCCGTCAAGATTTAAAAGCAAAGATATTTGCGTCTCCTTGGTGTTTCGCTCAATACACGACGTTCTCATGAGATTCCCCTTTCAAATAGGCGTTTATTTCGCTTGCCACCGCGTCGTTTTCATAATTTCTGCCTGCGGTGATACGCAGCCTGTCGCCGCTCATTTTACGGATAATTATACCCGCTTCTTTAAGATAAGTAAATATTTTTTCCGCTTCGGGAGTTTCAACATATATAAAGTTGGTTTCACTCGGAATTATTTTAAATCTGTCGGGGTATTCCCTGCAAACAGGCGTGAGACGCTCCGTGAGATCGTCGCGCGCCTCGATAAGACGTTTTACGGACGAATCTATATACTCCGGGTGGCTGAAAATGACTTCGCCGATAGCCTGTGTTACGCTGTTTACATTGTACGGGGATTTAACCGCCTTCATCGCCTTTGTGAGCACGGAATTCGCAACCGCAAAGCCGAGACGGATAGCTGCCATACCGATAGCCTTTGAACACGTTTTTAAAATAATCAGATTGTCATATCGGTTAAACTCGGAAAGTAAGCTCTGATTCGAAAAATCCATATAGGCTTCGTCGAGAACCACGAGCGAGTCAACGGACGAAACGAGCTTTTCGACGTCGGAGCGACTGATAACACGCGATGTGGGATTGCAGGGGTTGGAGAAAATTATTATACGCGCGTTCTCCTTTTTTGCAGTCGCTGTCACATCGTCTATATCTACGGAATAATCGTCGTTTTTGGTGTACGGTACGTGCCTGCACTCCACGACGGACGTATAAAACGAATACATCGAAAAATCCTTTTCAAGGGTCATTACGGTGTCGCCCTTTTGCAGAAAAGCATTCATTATTATTGAAATAAGCTCGTCCGAGCCGTCGCCCGCAGTCACATTTTCAGCCGGCACGCCGTAATATTTGGCAAAAAGAGCGCAAACATTTGCGGCGTACGGGTCGGGATAACGGTTAAAATGTATATCCTTTACCGTTTGTGCTATCTCCTCTTTGATTTCGAGCGGAAGAGTTATATAGGATTCATTTGCATCAAGCCTTATGCGGTATGTGCCCTCAATCGGGTCATACGGCACAAGGTCCTTTACTTTACGGTTGAGTGAGAACATTGTAAAATACCTTCTTTACAAAACAAAATGTACCGATTTAAAATCTTACTTTGATTGAATTTGCGTGAGCCGTGAGCCCCTCGGTTTCGGCAAGCTTTATAATATCGTCCTTTGCCTCAAAAAGAGCCGGCTCGGTATAATATATGAAGCTTGATTTCTTTATGAAGCTGTCAACCGACAGCGGAGAAAAGAATCTCGCGGTGCCGCTTGTAGGCAAAACATGGTTGGGACCGGCAAAATAATCGCCGAGCGGCTCGGGGGCATATTGACCGAGGAAAACGCTGCCCGCGTTATCAACTCTGCCGATGTATTCCATCGGATTTTCGACTGCAAGCTCTAAGTGCTCCGGAGCCAGTTCGTTAGCAAAATCAATTGCTTCCGAAATATCTCTGCAAACTATTATTGCGCCGAAATCATTGAGGGACTGCTCTATTATGTCTCTGCGCTCAAGAGTTTGCATCTGACGTGAGAGCTCCTTTGCCGTTTCATTTGCCGTCTCTTCGCTTGTGGTCAAGAGTATGGCGCTTGCCATTTTATCGTGCTCCGCCTGACTCATAAGGTCGGCGGCAAGAAATTTGGGATTTGCGCTTTTGTCGGCAACTATGAGAATTTCGCTCGGGCCTGCAATCATATCGATATCCACGGTGCCGTAAAGAAGCTTTTTGGCGGTAGCCACAAAAATGTTGCCGGGACCGACTATTTTATCAACCTTGGGAACCGACTGCGTGCCGTAGGCAAGAGCCGCAACAGCCTGAGCGCCGCCCATTAAGAATACTCTGTCAACACCCGCTATCTTTGCGGCGGCGAGTATATCGGGGTTTGCCGTACCGTCCTTTTGCGGCGGTGTTACCATTATGATTTCTTTAACACCCGCTATTTTTGCCGGGATTACATTCATCAGCACGCTTGACGGATACGCCGCCGTGCCGCCCGGAACATATACGCCGACTCTTTTAAGTCCGCGGATACGCTGACCCAAAATAACGCCGTTTTGCTTCGGTTCAAGCCAGCTCTGCTGTTTCTGACGGGTATGAAAATCACGTATATTGTCTGCCGCTTTGTAAAGCGCAAGTATAAAATCGCGGTCGCATTTATCGGGTGACGAATCTATCTCCTCACGGCTTATCTCGAATTTCGACGGCATATGCCCGTCAAATTTAAGCGTGTATTCGCGCACGGCGTCATCGCCGTTTTGTTTTACGTTATTCAAAATATCGGTTACCGCAGAGGTTACCTTGCGGTCGATTTCACCCGAACGGGCTTTAAGCTGGTTTATAAGCTCGCGTTCCGAAACGCCGTCTGCCTTTGCTATACGTATCATTTTACCGTCTCCTTCGCCTTTTCTATTTCGGTTATAAAGCCGTCTATCTCGTCGCGACGAAGCTTCATGCTCGCGGTGTTTACTATAACTCTTGCCGAGATGGGCATTATTTTTTCTATGACCTCAAGTCCGTTTTCTTTAAGCGTGGTACCCGTTTCAACTATATCGACTATTGCGTCGGAAAGGTCCAAAAGCGGTGCAAGCTCGACAGAGCCTTCAATCTTTATGATTTTGACGTCCATATTTTTGCTTTCAAAATACTGCTTTGTGACGTTGGGGTATTTTGTCGCAATTCTCTTTATATTGTATCCGCCGAAAAAGTCCGTTCCCTTTTTGCCGGCGAGTGCAAAATCACATTTGCCTATGCCGAGGTCGCAAAGCTCATAAAAGCTTTTGCCGTTTTCGACTATTGTATCTTTGCCCACAATTCCTATATCGCATACGCCTTGCTCGACATATGTAATAACGTCCGCAGCCTTGGCTAAAACCGCCTCGTAGTCTCCCACGGGCAATATGAGTCGCCTGCCCTTATTTATAAGCTCGGTGCAATCAAGCCCCATTTTTTCAAAAAGCTCTACGGATTTTTTCTCAAGCCTGCCCTTTGTCAGAGCAATACGAAGTTTTCTCATATTTCCGCCTCCGATACGCCGTCGCGTGAAATTACAAAAAGCTTTTTAATGCCGCGCTCTTCGGCGTATTTTAAAGCCTCGTCGCGGCTTTCGCAAAGGCTGTTTTCGCTTTTAACGCCCTTTTGCGACAGCTCCCTCACAAGGTTTACCGCCGCAAGCTCATAGCCGTCGTCACCGAAGACGAGCACCTCCGACGCCTTTTGGGGTTCTATTTCGCCGCGCATAAGCGCCGCTCTCGCAAGATCGTCGGTCTGAACGCCGAAACCGATAGCCGGTAGATCTTCACCGAACTCCTTAATAAGACCGTCGTACCTGCCGCCCTGAAGAACGGTAGCTCCGCTGCCCTCGGTGTATCCGCGGAAAACTATACCCGTGTAATAATTGCTGCGGTGCACAAGGCTTAAATCTATTATCAGCTTATCGCCGCCGTTTGCACCGCCGAGCTTTTTATACAGCATATCGAGATAATTCAGCGAATTTTTAGCCTCCTCGCTTTTACAGAGCGTCAGGGCTTTTTCTATAACCTCGCTGCCGCCGAACATTCTCGGAAGATTGCGTATTGTCTCTGCGACTTCGTCGCCCTTCAGCGTATCAAGCACGGAATTCAGAGCGACAAAGTTTTTTTGCTCCATATACTCGTTAATGTCGTTTTTTACTTCCTGCGGAGCCGAAAGCTCATCGCAAAGCGCTTTAAAAAATCCGGCGTGGCCTATTTCTATTTTATAATCCGGTGCGCCGCATACCTCAAGAGCCTCAATTGCGGTTTCGATAACCTCTATATCGGCTCTTATACCCTTAACCCCGATAAGCTCTATGCCGCTTTGCGAGGTTTCGTCGTTTCTGCCCGTAAGTTTTTTGCGGCGTGAAAATACGTTTTGATTGTAATAAAGCCTTATGGGAAGCTCGGCTCCCTTGAGCCTTGTTGCGGCTATACGCGCTATGGGAAGCGTGGAATCCGGCCTTAAAACCAGAAGTCTGCCGTAAGCGTCGGTCATACTGTACAGATTTTCAGGCAGCGTTCCCGCGCTCTCACGGTTAAACACGTCAAAAAATTCAACGGTGGGAGTTATGACCTTTTTGTACCCTTTTTCTTTAAACAGCTCGGAAAGACTGCGCTCGATACGCCTTAATGCGTCGCTCTCTTCAAAGAGAAAATCCCTTGTTCCCTCCGGAGTCAGTTTTTCATAGCTTTTCATAAATCCGCCGCCTTTCTGCTTTTTATGCGCACTCGCTTTAGCGTGCTAATATACTACCACGCTAAAGCGCCGCTGTCAAGGAGAAAAAATCTCCGGTGAAAATTTAAAATTAGGGTATATTGCCGAAATCGCTCATATTATCTGTTCGACCGCGGTTATCTTTCAACCGAAAGTACGCCGTCTACCTTTTTAAGACGCGCTATTACGTTTTTCAGGTGATCGACATTGCTTACGGTTATGGTCATACTTATCTGGCTTCTGCCGTCTTTGGTCTCGCGTGAGGAAATCTCGTTGATATTGACCTTCATTGCGGCAAGCTGCACCGAGACATCGGCCATAAGACCTATTCTCGAAAGACAGGTTATTATCAGCGACGCTTTGAACTCGGTCTTGACGTCGGTATTCCACGCGGCGGCGACCCATCTTTGCGGCTCGTCGCATTTTGAAAAGTCCGACGGAACATTAGGGCAGTCGCGCTTGTGAATCGAGACGCCGTGACCGCGGGTTATAAACCCTATGATGTTGTCGCCGGGAAGCGGATTGCAGCAGCGTGAAAATTTGATAAGGCAGTTGTCTATTCCGCTTACCGTAACGCCGTCCGAACCGCTCTTGCGGCGGCTTGTCTTTATCTTATCGTCCTCGGGGAGCACCACGGTCTCCTGAGAACGGTAATTCTTGTTGTACTCTTCCTTGATATACGGCATAAGCCTTATTACGGAAATACCGCCGTAGCCTATAGCCGCGTAAAAGTCGTCCACATTTCTTAAATGCTGCCGCTCCGCGAGATTCGCAACGAATTTTTCGTAGTTTTCGTCGCTGAGCCTTATAAAGTTGCGTTTAAATTCGCGCTCTATCTCAGCCTTGCCCTCGACGATGTTTTCGTCGCGGCGTTCGTTTTTAAACCACGAACGAATCTTGTTTCGCGCCTGACTCGTCTTAGCTATACTCAGCCAGTCACGCGACGGACCCTTGCCCGCCTGAGAGGAAGTGAGCACCTCGACTATTTCGCCGGTTTTGACCACATAATCGAGCGGAACTATTCTGCCGTCCACCTTGGCGCCGACCATTTTGTTGCCGACCGCGGTATGAATGGCGTATGCAAAGTCAATAACGGTAGCACCGGCAGGGAGACTTATAACGTCGCCGCGCGGTGTAAAAACAAACGTGTCTTCGGGGACGAGGTCGCTTTTTATAGCCTGAACTATCTCGCGGACATCGCCGGTCTCCTGCTGATCCTCAAGCATCTGCCTTATCCACGCAAGGCGCTTATCAAGATTTGATTTTCCGTGAACTCCGAGTTTATATTTCCAGTGCGCCGCAATACCGTATTCAGCCGTGCGGTGCATTTCCCAGGTTCTTATCTGAACCTCAAACGGTATGCCCTCTTTGCCGATTACCGTAGTGTGGAGCGACTGATACATATTGGGTTTCGGTGTTGAGATGTAATCTTTAAATCTGCCGGGCAGGGGGCGGAACATATCGTGAATTATGCCGAGGCAGTTATAACAGTCTATAACGCTGTCAACTATTATGCGTATGGCGTAGACGTCGTATATTTCGGCAAAATTTTTGTTTTGCATATACATTTTGCGGTAAATGCCGTGTACGCTCTTTATTCTGCCCTCAATGGTAGGCTCTTTTACAACGCCCGTAATTCTGTCGCGTATTTTGTTTTCCATCGACTCCAAAAAGTCAAGACGCGATTTGCTGAGCCTTTTTAAGTTATCCTCAATTTCCTTGTATGCTATCGGGTCAAGAAAACGTATAGCCAAATCTTCAAGCTCTTCCTTAGCCGGTCTGATACCGAGACGGTGTGCTATCGGCGCGTAAATCTCGAGCGTTTCAAGCGCTATGTCACGGCGTTTCTGCGGAGCCATAAAATTGAGCGTGCGCATATTGTGTATTCTGTCGGCAAGCTTAATTATAATTACCCTTATATCGTGGGACATGGCAAGCAGCATTTTTCTGATATTTTCCGCCTGCTGTTCCTCGCGGTTTGAAAGCGGCACTTTACCGAGCTTTGTAACGCCGTCAACAAGCGCTGCGACGTCGGCGCCGAATTCGTGCTTAATATAATCCAAGGTTATATCGGTATCTTCAACCGTATCGTGTAAAAGCGCCGCTTCTATCGATTGCGCGTCCATACCGAGGTCAAGAAGTATATTTGACACGGCGATGGGGTGAATAATATACGGCTGACCCGAATATCTCAGCTGTGCCTTATGAGCCTCGCGTGCCACGCGGAAAGCCTTGTCGATTTCGGCCGTCTCCTCTGGGGTAAACGCCTTTTCAAGACGCGCCTTTAATTCAGCATACAGCTCGTCGGGAGTCATTTTCGCCTCTCGCTCCTGCTGTTTTATCAGCTTTTCGGGGCGCATATCCGGCTCAACATATTCTTTTGTTTCTGCCGCTTCGGCCTTTGTTTTTTTTGTATCAGCCATTGTTTTTCCCCATTTCTGCCTTTAGGCCTGCCAAAATTTTTGATGTGTCAAGGTCTTTCTTTTCGCTTGTCTCGCATATCGAAAGAGCTCCGTTTTCGTTTTTTTCCATAAGCTTCAGCTCACACAGCACATCTTCGGAAACGAGCAGCGTCGCCGCCGACGCCTCGGGGCAATTTGCCCTTGTAAGCAGGCTGCGGAGGTCAAAACGCCAGCCGCCGTTCTTTTTAAAGAACCTATATGCCGACGCGAGAAAATCACGATTCGGTGTAATAAATTTCAGTTCCTTTTCGTTCAGCTTTTCGTGCCGCCTGTATTTTTCGTAAAGTCTTACGGATTTTAAATAGTTTATGTCGTTACTGCCCGAAAAACGCATATCGCATATGCGAACGCTCGGCTTTACTTCGCCGCGAAACTCGTTTTTTGTTATTTTGATCGCGGCGTCTACCGTATCGCCGAGCCTGAAGGGGAATTCCTCCGCTCGGACGGAAAACAGCAAAGCCGTAATCTCCGTGCTGCCCTTTCTCAAAGCAAGCCTTAAATGCTTGCCGTCGCCTATCGGTGTTATTTTGGTTATCTGCATATTAAACAGCCCGAAGCACGGCTCTTCGTTACCCGCGCCGAACGGCTCAAGCAATTCGAGGCTGTTTATCAAATCCATATTTATGTATGCCGGATTTAATTTGCAATCGAGTCTGAGCTCCGGAAACGGCATTTCGACAGTCTTTGCATACTCGTTTATCGCCTTGCGAAATTCGTCTATTCTGCTTTTTTCGACGCCGAGACCCGCGGCGAGAGTATGTCCTCCGAAGTGGGTCAATGTGTCGGAAACGGCTGAAAGCGCGTCATATATGGAAAAGCCCTCAATACTGCGGCATGAGCCTTTGCCCGTGTCTTTGTCCAAGGAGATTACGACTGCCGGTTTTCCGTACCTTCCGCAAAGTCTTGCGGCAACTATTCCTATTACGCCCTGATGCCAATTTTCGCCTGACACCACTATTACGCTTGCATATTTTTCGTCGGGACGGCTCTCTATTTCCGCTATTGCCTGTTTTGTTATCTCGTTTTCAACGCTGTGACGTTCTTTATTGTAAGCGTCTATTGTTTTTGCAAGCTCCTCGGCGGTATCTTCGTCGTCGCTCAGCAAAAGGCGAAATGCCGTCATGGCGGAGCCCATTCTGCCTGCCGCATTTATACGCGGTGCAAGGGTATATGATATTCCGCCTGCGCCGAGCTTTTTACCCGAAACGCCTGCCGTATTTTTAAGAGCCTCTATCCCTTGTCGGCTGCCCGAATTTATGCGCTTTAAGCCCTCATACACGAGAGCGCGGTTCTCTCTTTTCAGAGGAACAACGTCGGCAAGAGTGCCTATGGCGACAAGGTCGGAAAATTCGTCGAGCAATTCTTCTTCACCGTCGCCCTCTACGGCGCAAATCGTTTTAAAGGCAACACCTACGCCCGCCCAATCGCGGAACGGTATGTTGCAGTCGGTTCTTTGCGGGTCAACTACGGCGACAGCCTCGGGAAGCTCTCCGCTCTGCTTGTGGTGATCCGTGATAACAAGGTCCACAGAGAGCTCCTTTGCGGTCTTTGCGGCCTCCAATGCTGATATGCCGTTATCCACCGTTATTATAAGTGAAACTCCTTGTTCTTTTAAATCTTCGACAGCCTTTGACGATATGCCGTATCCCTCTTTTATTCTGTCGGGGATATGGCAGATAACGTCCGCACCGCGGCTTTCGAGATAACTGTACATAACCGCGGCAGAGGTAACGCCGTCGGCGTCATAGTCGCCGAAAACAGCGATTTTTTCAAAGGAATCGATAGCTTTTCTTATCCTGTCCGCCGCCTTTTCCATATCGGGGAGCGAAAAAGGGTCTATGTCGCACTGCGGATACAGAAATTCATCCGCATTATCTGCCGTTACCCCGCGCGAGACAAGAAGCAATGCCGCAAACGGGTCAAGTTCATAGCTCTCGGATAACTCCGCCGCCATATCCTTATCATATTGTGATACTGTCCACTTTTTACGACTCAAGATGTATTACTCCAAACATAAATGCCGCGCCGCGTTTTTGCGTGGCTAAAGCCCTTTTTATCGGCAAAAGCCTAAAACAGCACAACACAATTATTAACCTTATTATTTTATCATTATTATTTATGTGTTTCAATACCATTTTAGCGGTCAATTTTTCTCTTGCGGCGATTTGTTGCATTTTACAAGTCATTTATTACAGTGCGCCGTATCAAACATTCTGTCTTATTATGTCAATTATATACTATAGTATTATTGACACGGTATTTATAAGAGTGTAAAATATATATTAGGTTATTTTCTTGGGGGAAAAGAATGAAACTGAAGCCACAAAAGCATAAAGCCAACTATAAGACGCTGGCGCTCATTCTTACGGATATAGCAATAGTTAATCTCTCTTATCCTATAATGGTTCTGCTGTATTGGAATTTCAGGTACAGCCCGGACCTTATGTTGAGGCTGCTTATAAGGGTACCGTTTGTAACGCTGTTTTACATAGGATCCTACGCCGCAGTCAAGCTTTACCGTTCGATGTGGAAATACGCCGGAATATATGACCTGTTCAGGTATTCAATAGCAACTGCGGCAGGCACGATTCTTGTTTGGCTGTCCGACTACGTAGGTATGAAAATCTGCCGCCACGCAGGTGCCGAAATACTGTATTTCAACGTATTGCCGTGGTCGGTGTACCTCGACTGCACACTCATAATAATATGCGCCTGCCTTGCGGTAAGACTTGTTCCGCGCTCATTCAGAGCCGCAAGCGCCGAGGCTTCGCGATCAAAAAGGTCAAATACCAGGATACTTGTTTTGGGTGCCGGAGCAGCCGGAAGCTCGCTCGTACACGAATTTCAGCAAACCGGCTACCGTTTCGGAAATCCCGTTGTGCTCGTTGATGACGACCCCGAAAAAATCGGACGCTCGATAAACGGAACACCGATAGAGGGTGGATGTGACAGACTCGCGCAAATTGCGAAAAAATACAACGCCGACGAAATCATTTTCTGCATAAAAAACGCGGACGAAAAAAAGAAACGCGATTTACTTGAAGCAGCTGTCGCTACCGGCTGCAAGGTGAAAGTCATCCCCGACATAAACTCCCTCCCCAGCGGCAGCAAACCGAATTACAAAGAGATACGAAACGTCGATATACTCGACCTTTTGTCGCGTCCCGAAATAAAGCTTGACCCCGAAACCTGTAAATATCTCACGGACGAAACGGTCTTGGTCACAGGAGGCGGCGGAAGCATCGGCTCGGAGCTTTGCCGTCAGATAGCAAAATACTCTCCGAAAAAAATTATAATTTTTGATATATACGAAAATAACGCGTATACCTTAAAGCAGTCTTTGGACAGGCTCTATTTCGGTAGTCCCGAAATAATTATCCGTATAGGGTCCGTGCGCGACAAGGCGAGACTTCGCGAGATTTTTGAGGAGTTCCACCCATCAAGCGTTTTCCATGCCGCGGCGCATAAGCACGTTCCGCTTATGGAGGACAGCCCGTTTGAGGCGATAAAGAACAACACGCTCGGCACATACAACACCGCCGAATGTGCAAATGAATACGGCGTCCGCCACTTTGTTTTGCTCTCAACCGACAAGGCGGTTAATCCGACAAATGTCATGGGCGCAACAAAGAGGACGTGCGAGCTTATAATTCAGCATTTCGCCAAAATATCAAATGGCACTACTTTTGCCGCCGTGCGTTTCGGAAACGTCCTCGGTTCAAACGGCAGCGTTATTCCGCTGTTCAAAGAGCAGCTTGAAAACGGCGGTCCGCTGACCGTAACCCACCCCGATATAACACGTTACTTTATGACTATACCCGAGGCGGCACAGCTTGTGGTTCAGGCAGGCGGTCTTGCAAAGGGCGGGGAAATATTCGTACTTAACATGGGCGAACCCGTTAAAATACTCTCGCTCGCCGAAAAGCTTATAAGGCTTTCGGGATTTGAACCGTATGTTGATATTGACATACAGTTTACTGGGCTTCGTCCCGGCGAAAAACTCTACGAGGAGTTGGTTCTTCAGTCGGAGAAAAACGATATACACAAAACTCAGAACGACAAAATTTATGTCACCTCTCCCGGAGATATAGATGATGAAAAGTTGCTTTCGTACATTGAAAAAATACGTTCTATGAAACCGGGCGATTCACGCGAATTCCTTATGGAGCTTGTTCCTACCTACACGCCCGACCCAAACAACCGATAAAGCAAATATAATCGTAAAGAACCGTAAAAGCTGTTTTACGGTTCTTTTTTTGCGGTAAACGGTAACGCCGCTGCGCAGTTTGTCTATTATATATATATTATTTGATTAAGTTTATATTTTTTGATTATTTATTGCACAACGCCTACAAAAGTGATAGAATATTTCTATATTTATATTTGAAAGGTGTTGTGTAGTTTGAGTCCTGTTAATAAAGAGCTTCCGCGCGCCGCATCTCCCGAAGAGGTCGGAGTTTCATCGGCGTTGACGGAGCAGTTTTTGCATTACATAAAAGAACAAAATCTTGAATTTCACTCATTTATGGTTATACGGCACGGCAAGATTGCCGTAGAGTGGTATAACGAGCCGTATACAGCCGATACAAGCCATTCCATGTATTCTGTCAGCAAAACTTTTTCGGCGACGGCTATCGGCTTTGCGGTATCCGAGGGGCTTTTATCGCTTGATGACAAAGTGCTTGACTTTTTCCCCGAATACAAACCGAGAATTAAAAGCCCGTACTTTGACAAACTGACGGTACGCACGCTCATAACGATGACCGCAGGCAAGCAGACCAATATGCTTGAGGATAAGAGCAAAATAGACTGGGTGGAGGACTACATAAATTCGCCCTGGGTATTTGAGCCGGGCACGCAGTACCTCTATGTAAACGAAAACATATATATGCTCTGCGCCATAATTCACCGCGTGGCAAAAATGAGCGTTCTTGATTACCTGACGCCGAGGCTGTTTGAACCGCTCGGCATAGAAAGGCCCTTCTGGGAGACCGACCAAAAAGGCGTAGAGGCAGGCGGGTGGGGTCTTTACATAAAAACCATGGACCTCGCAAAGCTGATGACCTGCTATCTGCACGACGGTAAATATAAAAACAAACAGGTTCTTCCGAAGGAATGGGTTAAGGAAGCTACCGTAAACCAATTGGGCAATATTAAAATGCCGAGCAAAGACAAGGATTGCTGCGCGGGCTACGGCTATTGCCTTTGGATGGACGATACAGAGCCTTATTCATATCGCGCAGACGGTATGTTCTCTCAGTTCGGCATAAACTTCCCGTCGCTTGACGCGACCATAGTTTCCACTGCCGCTATCCCCTGCGAGGACGAGGCAAGGGCGGCGATATGGGCTTTCTTCCCTGCGGCATTCGCAGATGAACAGGGTAACAGCGTTGAAGTTGACACCTCAACCGTTAACCGTCCCGTGGCGTCAAGGCACTCCGTAACCGAGAGCCGCCTTATAGGCAAAACCATAAAGGTTCGCAAAAAGATTCTGCTCAACATTATAGGTATGCCCGTGAGTATGCTTCCGCTTGCCGTAACATTTATGATGTCCGACAGAGCCGGCAACATAGATAACATCAAATTCAACTTCGGCGACCACGAATGTGAAATGACCTGGGACGAGGGAGACGAAAGAAACACGGTTTGCTGCGGTATGGACGGTCGCTACCGCTACGGCACAATGACGCTCGGAAAAATCAAATTCAAGGTTTGCGCCAACGCCGAGTGGATTGACGACATCAACCTTAAGGTCATGGTTCGTCCCGTTGAAACCATCGGAATGAGAAGCCTTAACTTCCTGTTCCGCCGCAACGACAAAGTAACCATAACTCCGTCATCAACGCCGTCTACATATAAAATAGTTGACACGCTCGCAATAACCTTTTCGGAGATTATAAAAAATCCGCTTCTCTCAAAGATATGCCAAAAAGCCATTCGCCTGGCACCGTCTCTGGCTGAGCCTAAGCACTACGGCAAAATAGTATAAACATAAGGCAAAACAAACGCCCGTTCCGGTATATATCGGTGATATGTACCCCCAATACTGGACACCCAGTATTGGGGGAATTTTAATGAAATA
>ERZ808242.53-NODE-53-length-89348-cov-8.245820_pt1 | contig 89348 bp, 82 predicted proteins | sample MGYA00521244_ERZ808242 | MGnify/ENA primary metagenome ERZ808242 (study PRJEB31516, sample SAMN03275573) | gut metagenome | biome: mammalia-associated habitat; material: feces | host: Papio cynocephalus | place: Kenya | collected 2012-07-27 ... | reverse complement strand
CTGGAGCAGGACGAGGACAACAGCGGCGTATATACCGCACTGCTCCCGTATGCCGTGTACACCCCGGAAGGTGCGGACACCGAAACGGTAGTCACGCTGCCGGAGGTAACGCTCCCCATTGTGACCTCGGAGATCGTCCGGGCGAAAACGCTCATCATGGATTTCTCCGACCAGTTTGACGGAGTTGTGACCGAAGAAGCCCTCAGAGCCAAGGCCAACAGCTACATCAAAGCCAATCCGCTGGGAGCGACCATCCCCACGGTGACGGTGTCCTTTGAACCGCTCTGGAAACAGCCGGAGTATTCGGCACTCTTGGAGCGGGTCAACCTTTGCGATACCGTTACCATCCGGCACTCGTTGCTGGGTGTCAGCGTGTCGGCTATGGTCATTGAAACCGTATACGACACCCTTGCCGAGCGGTACAAGAGCATTTCCCTCGGTCAGAGCAAGTCCAGCATGATCACCACCATCTCCGAGGTGCAGTCCACGGTGGATAAGGTGGAATCCACAGTGGGACGTTTTCCGAAGCTGCTGCAAACTGCCATTGGCAAGGCTACCGGGCTTATCACCGGTCAGAGCGGCGGCTATGTGGTCATCCACACCGATGAAGAAAACGGTCAGCCCTATGAGCTGCTCATTCTGGACGCTCCCTCTATTGACGAAGCCGTGAATGTATGGCGTTGGAATGTGGGCGGCTTGGGCTTTTCCCATAACGGCTACAACGGCCCCTACGAAACCGCCATCACGGCAGACGGTCAGATCGTTGCAGACTTCATCACCTCCGGCTCTTTGGTTGCAAACATCATCAAGGCAGGTGTCATTCAATCGCAGGACGGCTCGTCCTGGTGGGATTTGGAGAGCGGCGAAGTCGTGCTTCGAGCCTATGTCTCAACGGACGAATTTGCGGAGAAAACAGCATATCTTCAGCAGAATGCCGACGGGCTGAACAGCTATGTGGCAACCCTCACCGAAACAATGGAGTCGGTATCCGACAGCCAGGAAAAACTTGAAGAACGGCTAAAGAGTTCCGAAAGCAAGGTGTCTCAGCTTCAGCATACGGTTGACGGCTTATCCGTCACCATGCAGGAGCAGTACATCGGCGGTATCAACTATGTGCAGAATTCCTCCGGACTGAACGGCATCACGGATGACTGGAGCTATTCCGGTACGGTGAAAACCGACACTTCAACGGATACGCAGAACAATACCGTTTCCGACTCCTGTTTTGTACTTGGTGCTTATTCTTCGCTGTCCCAGTACATCCGCAGTGTTGTTCCCGGAACATACACAATCACGATTCGCGCAAAGAAAACTTCGACTATGTCCGCATATTTTTATGTGACATATAACGGAAACAAAACGAAGTATCTGTTCAATAAATCCACCGCATTTGACTGGACGGATTTCACAGTCACTTTGACCGATGTGACCGACCCCACGCTTCGTATTCCACCTCTGAAAAATACCGAGCCTACCACTGGCACTGCAACAACAAATTTCAGAAACGCTGTCGCTGTCAAACTCCCACGCTGAAAGAAGAAAGCATCGAGCAGGCATTCTTGAGCGCCATCAACAGCCTCATCAAGAAAAAGAAAGAGATCCGAGAGAATTATGCGCTTTGCCTGGACGCTATTACCGACGACAGTGCGTATGTCGCACGGTTGGAAGAAATCAATGCGGAATGCTGTCGACTGCAGGAAGAGACCAAGAGCCTTCTCACTGCCGCCGGAAGAAAAAACGGCGGTGGGCTTAGCGAGGTCAATCGGCAGTATGAGGATTATCTCGCCAAGTTTGAGAGGCTTCAGAAAGAGAAGTCGGAACTTTCCACGCAAATATCCAAGTGCGCAGCCAAGCGTGTACAGGTCAGTTCTTTCCTCGAAGAACTGCAAAAATACGATGGGCCGCTGAAGGAATTCGACCCGCTCATTTGGCAGGCAACGCTGAACCATGCGGTCGTCCATAAAAACTGCACGATCACTTTTGTTTTTCGTGACGGTACCGAGGTGACAAGAAAGATAAAGAACGGAGTGAGAAAGTATGTCAAGCGAAAAGCAAGTGATCCCGATAATCCAGAGTCCGCCGGAGAAAAGGCATAAAGAGCGCGTTGCTGCTTATTGCCGTGTTTCCACGCAGGCAGAGGAACAGCTTCACAGTCTCGCCGCACAGCGGGAATTCTATGAGAAGTCGCTCTCTGACAATTCCGAAGTGGAGTTTGTCGGCATATACGCAGACGAGGGCATCTCCGGTACCCGGACGAGAAACAGAGCACAATTTCTCACACTTGTCCAGGATTGCCGTGACGGAAAAGTAGATCGAATTCTTACCAAGAGCGTATCCCGGTTCGGAAGGAACACCGTGGATACGCTCATTTTTACAAGGGAGCTGCGAAGTCTTGGTGTGGATGTCTATTTTGAAAAAGAGAACCTGCATTCCATCTCACCGGAGGGAGAATTGCTCCTCACATTGATGGCGGCGCTTGCGGAATCCGAATCGGTCAGTATGTCCGACAATATAAAATGGGGAAAGCGATACCGCTATAAACAAGGACTGGTCACTGCTCTTGCTATGCGAAAGCGGCATCAAAGGGTCAGCAAGCCGCCGGTCAAGGCGCTCCCTTTTCGCAGCCTTATATTCTGCGGTACTTGCGGGAAACCATGTCCACAGTATTCCTCTCATTCTGAGGGGCGGCAGCTGACGGCCTATCATCGGTGTATCAGTCGGAGAGACCACACTGCGGTGGAAGTTCCGGGTATGACCTATATCCCACCGCACAAGGCTGGGTACAACTACAATCCGACTCCGGAACTTGCCGCCTATCGAGCAACTTACAAAAAGCCGAAATCGAGACCGTTTCTCTGCACGGATGTGAAGATCCGCACAGAGCGGTTTCCGAAAGCCTTTGTGCAGGCTTGGAACTTGATCGTCAGTAAGAAGCAGAGATACCTCCCGTCTTTACAAAACACCGCTGCCACCTCGGAGAACCCGCTGACAGCTTACCGCGCAGAGGAGATGATAGGTCTACTGGAAACGACGGGCAGAGTTGAAGAATTCGACTTCTCGCTGATGATGCGCACACTCGATCGTGTGGAGATCATGCCAACCGAAAAGCTGTCTTTCATCTTTCAATCCGGCATCCGCATCACGGTATAATATTATATAGAATAGTCGCTCCGTTTTCTCGTGGGATACGGAGCGGTTTTCTCTCATATTTGAATAGTCACACTTTGCATTCTGACCCACATTTTCGAGCCGAAAACGCAAAGTGTGACTTTGTTTTTGCCCTTGTTTTTTCGGGTCAAAGCGGCAGGTATTGATGATGCAGCAGTGCCGGATATGCTCTTATCTGCGGTGTGATTCGTTCAACATCGGGAACAAGTTTTCTTCCGCAATGCAACGAAAAATGCCGATAATTCGGGTGTTTTCGGGCTTTGCACCTCCTGACAATCGGTCTGCACCCCCTTGCACACCCCTGGAGCAGAAAAGTCAAATTGTATCGGCGTCTATACCCCTATGCATTTAGGAACTGTCTTTTATGACAGTTCTTTTTTTATCTGGTTATGAGCACGACGGGCGGTGCATAAAACGGCGTCGTTTCGGCTTACAAGGGCCAGGCGGTTCCGAGCATTTTCAAAAGCAGGTCGCGGTACGTAAGTCCTGCGGCACGCGCCGCTATCATGGTGAGGCAATCCTGATTTTTTCTGTGCGGACGTACGCCGCCGGTAATATTCGGCTTTGCGTTAAAATCAAATATTTTAAACACACCGTTTTTATCCTCGCGGCAGTCGATGCGTACAAGCCCTTTTATTTTTAAAACCTGTGACGCGGCAACACAATCCTCTTTAATTTTAACAAGCTCCTTTGTGTCGTCTTTTATCGCGAAGCTGTTTTGCGTTACGGGCACATCGCCGTTATAAGGCGCTATTCCGTTTTTGTGCGCCACACGCTCCACAGTCGGCAGAGCTTCGCCGTCGGGGAACACGGAAATTGTTATTTCCCTCCCACACAGGAATTCTTCTGCCATAAGGGTATCGCCGTATATTTTCTTTTTAAGCTCGTCATCGCGTACTCTGCGAAATTCCCCGACCGTATCGCATTTTACAACGCCCTGACTTCCGCGTCCTCTTATCGGCTTTATAACACACGGATACAAGCCCTCGTATAAATCGTTTTTCCCTATGCGGACTTCATCTACAACCGATAAATTACGGCTTTTCAAAAATTTATTGGTGCCGAATTTATCGTCGAGCTTTTCGGCGCAGGACGGCTCCTGCCCCACTACGTCTATACCTTTAAAAAGCGTTATGGGGTGCGTCGCGAACAGAACCGTATTCAGCCACAACGTATCCGCACCGAGTGAAATTGCACGCTCTATCCCCTCCTTTGTATCCGGGAACACCCAATCGGTGTCACGGTATACATCGGGATTTTCTACCGGTGTTATCACTTCTTCGCCGTCGGATTTCAGACAATATGCTATATCCGCTCCGCTGTCGCTGTATCCGCCCGGCTTCATCGGTTTTCTTATGCCGTCTTTTGCAGGCGGTTCGCTTTGTTGATATAAAATCGCAAGTTTCATTTTTCTCGCTTCCGTATTTTTTATTTCAGCGTTATTTTATCGCAAATACCGTGGTTTTTCAAGGGTATCGCCCTTACGGCAGGCAAGCAAGTCACACTCGCGTACTGTTTAAAATATAATGCATTGAGCGCTTTTAAACACAAGAAAGGCTGTGATTTTTTATGAAACAGGCAAAACGAATACTATCTTTTCTTTTAGTGCTCCTTGTTGCGATTTCGGCATCGGCGCTGCACGTTTCGGCACTTTCCGCCGACAACGACGAAGTATTTTCGGGAATAGACGTCAGCGTTTATCAGGGAGATATAGATTTTGAACAGGTTAAAAACAGCGGAATAGAAGTTGTATATATAAGAGCGGGATACGGTTTTTCCGTAACCGACCCGAAATTTGAGAAAAATTACACCAACGCGACAAAAGCCGGACTTAAATGCGGCGCGTACTATTTTGTGACCGCACGAAATACCGAACAGGCATACTTGCAGGCAACGCGCTTTGCCGAGCTTATAAGCGGAAAATCCTTTGCCGCAAGACCTGCCATGGATTTTGAGGAATTCGGCAGTCTCGGGAAAAACAGCATAAATCTTGTGGGGCTTGCATTTATGCAAAAGCTCCGAGAACTTACGGGAATAGTACCGCTTCTTTACACCGACGCATACAATGCCTCGGAAACCTGGGATCGGAATTTTGCGCAGTTTCCGCTCTGGGTTGCCGATTACAGCACGGAAGAACCGTATGTCACAAGCAATATTTGGCAGAGCTATGCGGGATTTCAGTACAGTGACCGCGGCGAAATAGCGGGGATTTACGGCAATGTTGACCTCGACAGGTTTACTTCGTCGGTATTTTTGAACGGCGCAAACGAAGTTACGCCCACAAAGACGCCCGATGCCATAAGATATACGGTAAAGCGCGGTGACACGCTTTGGGGCATTGCAAAGAAATTCGGCGTTACGGTGTCGGCTGTCATAAGCGCAAATAATATCGGAAATCCTAATCTTATATACGCCGGCGAAGTGTTTATAATCCCCCATATGACGTCCGCGGAAAGCTCCGGATACACACTTTACACGGTAAGGCGCGGCGATACTCTTTGGGGCATTGCAAAAAAATTCGGCACAAGCATAAATCGTATAGCCACACTTAACGGCATTAAAAATCCGAACCTCATATATGCCGGCGAAGTATTTAAAATACCCTCTGCGCGCTCAGAACAAACCGCAATTTACACGGTAAAGCGCGGCGACACGCTTTGGGGAATATCGAGAAAATTCGACACCACCGTTGAAAATCTGGTAAAGCTGAACTCCGTTAAAAATCCGAACCTCATATATGTCGGGGAAAAGCTGATAATCGGTTGACAGACAAAAGCCGTCCGCACTTTTTGAAGAAACACGAGTGCGAACGGCTTTTAAAGCAAGATGCGTTATTATTTATTTGTCATTTTAAAGTGCAGGCGGCTGAGCGACTGTATGAGTCTGTAATGCTTGAAATTATATTTGCGAAGCAAGCGCAATTTTCCGCTCTTGACGGAGCTGAGCTCATATATTTCGGGGCTTAATTCCTTTGCCTTGCGGTCAAATTCCATAAAGCGTTTTCTGTTTTCCATATCGCTGTCGGGGTAACTCGAATATATTGCGCCCTGCGTAATTATGAGATCCGCTATGCAGTTTTTCATATAATCCGCTTTTGCGCTGTCTGCCTTATCCGAGGAAATATAGTCCCTGTAAAAGTCAAACATATGGAACGTAACCCTGAGATGGTCGTTTATATGCTTTTGGAAACCGAGAATACTTACGCTTTGAGTTGAGAGTGCAAGCCTGTACATATAAACGTGCAGGTCAAAGAATGTTACCTTGTTTACAAAGGGCACCGGAAACATAACATATTCGACATCCACATAAAAGCACTTTTCGTCAATAACAATGTTATTATCTTTAAGCACGCTCGTCTTTATTGTAAGGGCGTGCATAGGTATGCACAGTTCCTTTGCGACATCGGCAAAATCATACTCCGTACCGTTTTTGAACTGCGGAAAATCAACAGCCTTTTGGTGGTTTACATCGTCATAATACTCATAGTAGTTTGTAAACACATATTCGGATTCGGTATTTTCAAGCCTGTTTACAAGCTTTACAAAATCGGAGGTGTTAACCCAGTCATCGCCGTCCACCACTTTAAAGTATTTTCCGACGGCATTTCGTATGCCGCAGTTTATGGTGGAGCCGTGACCGCCGTTTTCCTTTGAGATGACCCTGAAGGTTTCGGGGTACTTATCGGCGTACTCCTTGCCTATCTTGGCGGTGTTATCCTTTGAGCCGTCATCAACCACGATAACTTCAAATTTTTTCATTGTCTCCGAATCGCATATAAACGAGTCAAGAGTCTGATTCAAAAATTTTTCGACATTATATGACGGTATAACTACCGTGAGAAGTTTATCCATAATTTCACCTCAATAATAAGTTCAGCGAACCGATATTATTCTTTCCGAAACAAAATGATTTAAAATTTATTTGCCCTGCGAAATTTCCTTAACGTCGGAAGGTTTCATCGTGACGGACTGCACGAGATAGCCGAGCGTTAGCCAGAAGAGGAACGCTCCGCCGGTATTCATATAGAATGTCTCCGAATAGAACATCATAGAGGCAAATATCGGTGCTATAATGCTGAGCAGGACGGTGTGATATTTATATTTTTCACCCTTGAATTTAAAGAAATTCTTAAATATAAGCACAAGCACCAATATTATATATGCCGCGATAATCACGACGCCCAAAATTCCCTGACTTACGAGTATGTCAACAAAGCTGTTGTGCATACTGCGGAATTTATCGAAATCATTGTGGACTATATATGTGTTGGGGAGCTTATCCTCGGCGTAGGGAACATAGTTTCTGAATGTTACGCCTGTTAACGGCTTCGACTTGAATATTTCAAATCCGCTGCCCCATATAGCAAAGCGGCGGTTGCTCACGTCACCGTTAATATCGTCGCTCTGACGGCCGATTTCAAGTTTTTGCTTGTCTTTTTCTTTCTGAGCCTCTGTCTTATCCTTATCGCTTTTTACGATGTGCTCATACTGCCATTTTTTGAAAGCGGAGGTTGAAACAGATACAACCTTTATGGCTCCGAAAGATACGACTATTGTTGCAACCGCAAGCAAAACGCATATTACACCCTTGGCGAACGTCTTTTTGGCTTCGAGCTTTTTGCTTCTGAGCGCGGTGAGATACACATAGACCAAAAGCGCGCATAACAGCGATACCATACCGGTTCGCGAATCCGAAAAAGCAATATAGCATATCTGCAAAACAATGTTTATGATATACAAAACCTTTAACGGTTTCTTTGCGTCCTTGTAAAAATACAGGCTCATTATAACGGTTACAGCCGAGAATACGGCGCCGTAGTTGGGGTCGGAATACACGCCCCAAAGCCTGTTCCAAAGGAAGCCGAGAATTACGACTACTCCGTTTACCTCGGTATACGAATAGTAATCCGTAAAGAGCATAACCGTTCCGGCTGCAACAGCCAGGAATGTATATGCCATAAAGAAATGCGAAATTATGTAGAATTCCTTTTTTTCCGCGGTGCCGTCCGACGTGGTGTCATAAGTGTACAGTATAAAATACTGAAACGCCATCCAAACGAGCGCCTTTGCGTTTTCCGACAGCCCGTACTGCCTTGTAAGCAGTGCCGACAGCGCATAGCTTCCGCAAAATGCAATAAGCAAAAACAAGCCTTTTGCGTGTAAGTATTTTTTGAAGCAGACGACTCTTATTACGAGTACCGCGATTCCTACCGCCGTTACCGCATATGCAATCCATGTAAGCGCCGTGTGGTTTGCCATAAGGCCGTTAAACGAAAGCAGCGTAAGCGCAAGAAAAAGCAGCTTAAACCCGGTCGCCTGCGACCCCTTCCTAAGTAAAATTTCTTTCATTTTGACTCCTCACACCAATTCATAAAAATTCTGTGCAGAAAGGTCATAGCCTTCTTTTCGTATCTCATCTGTGCGGTCAAATCGTTTATAGCCCTTGGCCTTTTCGATTTTCTCCGCCCAGACCCTTGCGTCCTTGTCGTTGTCAACGGAAAGGGTAACACAGTTTTCCGTTATCACGGCGTCGGATGGTATATGGTCGCTTAAATAACACATAAGCCCTGTTGCCTCGGCCTCAATAGCGGCTATGCCGAAGCCCTCAAAATGCGACGGCATAAGATATATATCCATAGCCATCATATAGTCATACGCATTGGTCTGCCTGCCGGTGAATGTAACCCTGTCCGCTAAGCCGAGGCTTTTTACCTGCTCTTTTACATTGTCAAAAAGCAAGCCGTCACCGACGAGCAAAAGGTGCGCGTCCTTGTCGATTTTGCACAGCTCGGAAAATACCCGAACCATAAAATCGTGGTTTTTCTGATAGAGGAAATTACCTACGTTTCCTATTACAAACTTATCGCCGAGATTTAACTCGGAGCGCATTTTTTCGCGCTTTTCGGGTGAATACACAAAGTTTGTAAGGTCTATTGCGTTCTTTATAACGCGGAATTTATCGGACTCGACTATTTTTTCCGGGAACATCCATTTTCCGGCGAGTACCGAGCAGCCGTAAAAGTCGGTTCCGTATTTATAAAGGAACTTTCGACAAATATTATTGAGCTTTATCATAAGCGCGCGCTTTTTTGGATTGGGGCAATCATACCACGTATTGTGAGAATGTATGATAACCTTTTTTACTCCGCAGTCGTGCGCCGCTTTGGGTCCCGGATAGCATATTGCGGTAGAGATATTGAAATATGCGGTATCATAGCCGTTTTTCTTTATTATATCGCAAATCGCCTTATACTGAGCACGAGGATTTTTAAGCGTCGGGATTTCAAAAAGCCCTGCGCCCTTGCTTTTGAGTTTATTGCGAAGCTCCTCGTCTATCTGCGTTGTGAGAAAGTCAAAATGCACCTCATCCGGAGAAAATCGCTCAAAAAAGTTGAGCATATACTTGTCAATTCCACCGGCTTTTCCGTTCATAATATAGCCGAAAAGTACCTTTTTCAACTGTTTGCCCTCCACATTATTTTTTTAATTTAAGCCCCGAAAACAACGACGGGAAGCTCTTTTTGACTGCCGAAATAAGCTTGCCCATAGAGAGCAAAACGCCTGTATTTCCGCTTTTAAGCTGCTTTGCCATAATCCTGACAAGCCTGCTGTCGGGTTCGGCGTAAGGCATAAGCTCATTATAAAGCTCGCTGTCATACTGAGATTTCAGCCAGTTTTTTCTGTCTTTGCCCGACATTCCGGACCGCTTATCGTTATTTTTTTCGAGAGCCGAAAAAACGCTTCTTACATATATACCGGCGAGATTTTTAAGTATACTGCTGTCGCACAGCTTGTTTTCGCGGTAAAACTCAAGAAGCTCGTTTATACGCATTTCCTGAAGTTCAAAGTAATTTTTGACAAAGCGGCAGGTAAGGCTTTGATTATCTCTCTTGGCATAGTGGTATGCCGTATCGTCAAGAATTACCAGAGAATCGACATATCTGAAAAAATCTATGTTGAATTTAAAATCCTCGTTAAGCGGCATATCGCAAAACGTAACGCCTGAAGAGAGCACCGCTTCCCTGAGATAAATTTTATTCCAAAGGTAGCCGAAAAGCGTGGTGTTTTCGATTTTAATTACTTCTTTTGCCACATTTTCCCTGCCGGAGAGTGTTTTGCTCTCATATGACACGGGATTTGTCATATACAGCTTACCTGTCTTGTCGTAATACTCCTCTACCGCGCCGAACATCACGACCGTGGGAGAAGCATCACGCGAAGCCGAATACATTTTTTCAAATATATCGCTGTCGATTTTATCGTCAGAATCCATATAATAAAGGTATTTGCCCGAAGCGGACTTTGTACCGAGAATTCTCGCGCTGCTCGCTCCGCCGTTTTTTTCTTTATGGATTACCCGAACTCTGCCGTCGGAGGCTGCGACTTCATCGCATATCTTGCCGCTGTCGTCTTTGGAACAGTCGTCGACGAGTATAAGCTCAAAGTCGGCAAAGGTTTGCCGCAGAACGCTGTCAAGCGTGTCTTTGAGATATTTTTCGACGCCGTAAACCGGCATTACAACGCTGAAATACGGTGCGCTCATATTTTTCACAGCCTTTCGGATTTATTTTTTATCTTCCTGCTTTAAGCTTTGCAAAAAGTTTGGTATTACCAGACTTTACGGAAGAAATGACCTTGCCCTCAAGATAAGTGAGCGCGGTGCTCTTCATCTTAATGGGAATGAGCATAAGCTTCATATACTTCGACTTCGGCACAGCCGCCGAAACCGCGGCGCGCGCCTTGGGGTCGTTTATCATTTTTCTTATCTGCGCCTTTTTTTCGCCGACGGGCAAGGTGCAGTTTTTATTTGTAACATTTTCAACGCAGCCGACTACGCGTTCTATATATCTTCTCGAAAGAAATTCCTCTATCTCCGGAGTCATAATCCCCCAGTGCTCATAGAGCTCTCTCATCCACTCGTTTTCTTCCTCGCGCTTTTCGTACATATCGCTTCTGTACTTGGCGGTTTCGGACTCGGCTCTTTGACGGATGAAATGATAATACTTCTTTGCGGTCACGCCGACTCTCTCAACGTCGCGGACGACGGAGAGATTAAAGGGAAAATCATCCCAGAAGGTCTGCGGAAAATAGAGCTTGTTATCTCTGATATAATCACCCGAAAAGAGCTTGTTCCACGGGGTATAAAGAAGATTGCGGTCAAAAAGATTGTGTGCGTCGGCTCTGAATTCAGCCTGAGTTTTGTATATCTTATCTTTATAGACCTGCTCCTGCGTGAATTTTTCGGTATCGCTGTAATACGTGTCGATATAGTAGCCGGAAACCACGAGCTGTAAATCGTTTTTCTCGGCTAAATCGACCATATCCTGAAGCATTGTTTTTTCAGCCCAGTCGTCGGAATCCATAAAATACATATATTTTCCGACAGCCTTATCTATTGCGACGTTTCTCGCCGAGGGAGCTCCGCCGTTTTCTTTATGGATAACCTTTATACGCGGATCCTTTGCGGCGTATTCATCGCAGATTTTACCGCTGTTATCGGGGGTTCCGTCGTCTACGGCAAAAAGTTCCCAATCGGTAAGGGTCTGATTTTGTATACTCTCAATAGCTCTGCCGACGTAATTTTCTACGTTGTAAACAGGCATTATAACACTAACTTTTACATCATTCATAGCCTTTGACCGTTCCTCGCTCAAAATAATTTATCTGTTACCGCCAAAGCCGAAGCTATGACCTTATCCATATCGTAATATTTGTACTCGGCAAGCCTGCCGCCGAAGATTATATTGTCCTCGCCCTTTGAAAGGTCGCTGTATTTGCTGTAAAGCGACTGATTCTTTTCGTCGTTTACGGGGTAATACGGCTCCATACCCTCCTGCCACTCGGACGGATACTCTCTTGTGATATAAGTCTTTGCCTGAGTTCCGAACTCAAAATGCTTGTGCTCTATGATTCTTGTGAATTTGGTCTTTTCGTCGGTATAGTTCATAACGGCTACACCCTGATAGTTTTCACAGTCAAGAAGCTCGTTTTCAAAACGAAGGCTGCGGTATTCGAGCTTGCCGAAACGATAATCGTAATACTGATCGATGGGACCCGTATAAACCACCTTGTCGGCGAGTGCGCCGAGAGCTTCTCTGTCCTTTAAGAAGTCGGTGTCAAGACGTGTTTCGATTCCCTCAAGCAGCTTTTCTGTAAGCCTGTTGTAGCCGCCTATCGGTATTCCCTGGTATCTGTCATTAAAATAGTTGTTGTCATAGGTAAATCTTACAGGCAGGCGCTTGATGATAAACGCAGGCAGATCCTTACACTCTCTGCCCCACTGTTTTTCGGTATAGCCCTTTATGAGCTTTTTGTAAATATCATAGCCGATAAGGCTTATTGCCTGCTCCTCAAGGTTTTTGGGCTCGCCGGTTATCTGCTTTTTCTGCTCCTCGATTTTGGCTTTTGCCTCTTCGGGAGTTACTACGCCCCACATCTTATTAAATGTGTTCATATTGAACGGCAGGTTGTAAAGTTCGCCGTAATAATTCGCAACCGGTGAATTCGTATAGCGGTTGAATTCAACGAGGTCGTTTACATAAGTCCACACTCTCTTGTCGTTTGTATGGAATATGTGAGCGCCGTATTTGTGAACGGTTATGCCCTCTATATCCTCGCAATAAATATTTCCGCCGAGGTGACTTCTTTTGTCGATAACAAGGCATTTTTTACCGTGCTTTGTCGCTTCGTGGGCAAAAACGCTTCCGAAAAGCCCGCTGCCTACGATAAGATAATCATACTGTTTCATAATTTTTCCTCCTGCGCCTAAACGCACTAAAAAAATGTATTATTTAAATTTATCACGCCGCCGACTTGGTTTCGTCGGACGCCGTCGTTGTCTTGGTTTCAGCCGTAGTATGCTCTTTGGTTGTCTCGTTGTTTACGGTTGCCTCGGCGGTTGTTTGCGGCTTTGTCGTGGTTTCGGAATTATTGCCGCTGCTGTGCTTAGCAGATGTCGCAGCCGAGTTGTTGTTTTTTAAACCGCCGTTTGAAGAGCCGCTGCTCTTTGTTGTGGACGAAGAGGATTTTGAGCTCTTGGTTGTTGACTGCGATTCGGGCTTTTTCTTTGACGAAGCCGTGGTTTCGGGAACTTCACCGTAAATGAACAGGTGTATTCTGTCGGCAGCCGCCGCGAGGTCATATCTCCATACCCATGCGCCGTCGTAAATACCGCCTACCGCGTTATCCCCGTCGCCGGGAACGACCGTGGTTTCTATTGTTATTTCATTTGAAAGCATCGGAGCGAAAGAGAGAACCTCCGAAACCGACATCGATGTTTCGCAAAGCTCCATACCTGCCTTTACCAAATCGGCATACTTTGCGGGGCTGATGTTTCTCGCCTTGTCGATAAGGCACTCGATAACCTTTTTCTGCCTGTCTACACGGGCGTTATCGGAATCGCGCTTTCTGATGCGCGAATAAACCGACGCCTGCTCGCCCGTCAGGTGTACCATACCGGACTTTTCAACGCATTGGAAATTCGGATTATCATCGTCGCCTATATTATTAAGCTCCAGACGCTCGTCCTCGGTTATTTCAATATCTATGCCGCCGAGAATATCGATTGCCTCGGCAAGCTTATAGAAGTTTATCGTGGCATAATCGGTAATATTCATATTGAAATTCTGATTAAGCGTTTTAATGGCAAGCTCCGCTCCGCCGTAAGCGTAAGCGTGAGTTATTTTCTGATTGCCGTGACCGTCTATCGCAACATAGCTGTCGCGGAGTACGGAAATCAGTTTTACGTCGTTTTTCGCCTTGTCGATACTAACTATCATAATAGAGTCGGAACGTCCGGAGAAAGAATCCTTGTCTCTTGTATCGACACCGAAAAGCGCTATGTTCACAATATCGGTCTTGCCGTATTTGTTTGCAATGTCGTCGGATACGCCGAGGTTGTTTTTGTTTACGTTCTTTTTAAACCCGCCCCATATACCGAAAACAAGGGCGCAGGAGACAATAGCGAGTAAGAGAATAACGGCAACAACTATTATTAAAACGCGCTGCCATTTTTTCAGATTTTTCCATTTTCTCTTAAACTTTCCGGGTTCCTTTGCGTCCTTGGATTTTTTCTTTCCGCGAGCCGTGCGCTCGGCGGTATTTGCAATGTTGCTCTGATTTTGTCTTCGCGGTACGTGACCGTTTTCAAAACGTATTTCTATATCCTTATCTTCTTTTTTCATAATTACCCCTATGCAACAGATTAAAAATGTCGTTTGTGCGTAAGTGCCGAATTTTTTAAAAATTCCGAATATCGGACAAGCATATTCTGCCCCTTATAATTTTATTTATTTTACAACAAAAACTAAGCAGTGTCAATCGGATTTGGCGCTATAACGGCGAAAAAGGGCGTTTTCGTCTATTTCCATATTTTTTATGTTACGAAACACGAACCTCGCACTATGGGGACTAACTTATTTCAAAGCGTTTTGTTCCACCTCAAACACCCGTTTTGCGGCTTCGCTTCGTAGGACGCCGTATACGGAATTATACCAAATTATAATATTTTAAAAAAACAGTAGCATTTTGCGATTTTATATGATATATTATGTCTGGGCAAAAAATATGTAAAATTTGCTTTTTAATCTGCGGAAAGGAGGTAAACAATGCAGGTATTATCATCCTCGCAAAAAAAAGACATAACGCCTTCACAGCTTTTGCCCGAATCGGTATTCGATTTTATATATGCAAAAGACGGCGAAGCCGTAATTAAAAGCGGAGATACGGATTTTATTCTGTCGGGCGGTCAAATGCTCATCATATCTTCCGTCGGCGGCAAAACAATGTCTGTAACAAAAGCACCTTTTAAATATTACTCTTTTTCTCTCGCGAGCGAGGAGGTCAAAAAAATTCTCGGGACTTCAAGCATTTCATCGTTTTTTGTGAAGAAGTTCAAAAGCTCATATCACATTTTTGATTTTTCGGAAAGCAGCGTTGCAGAGGAATTGTGCGCACAGCTTGAAAAAGAGTCCCGAAGTCCTTACGGCACGGTCGGCAACACCGCCGCGGTACTTTTTAAACTGCTTATGCTTGAAATATATAAGCTGAGCCCGTCTCCGTTCGGAAACGTACAGCGCCAAAACAAGTCCATGCAAAAAATACGCGAGTATATCGACGTGCATTACGGCGAAGAAATAACCGTTGAAAAGCTCGCCGAAAGCGCTTTTTTGTCGCCGCCGTATCTGAGCCACTCTTTTAAGAGCTTTTCGGGCTTCAGTCCGAAGCAGTATCTCACCGCGGTACGTCTTGTAAACGCCAACAGGCTTTTAATGACCACGAACCTCAGCATAAACGAAATCTGCCGTAAAATAGGCTTTTCGGATATAAATAATTTTATACGCACATTCAAAGGCTTCTACGGAACAACACCGAAAAAGTTCCGCAGTATATAAAACCTTATAAAAAACAATAATATAAAATACGGAAAGGACTTAATATGAATACACCTAATGCACCATGGCTGAAATTCTACGGGGACATTCCGAAAACGCTCGATTACCCCCAAATCTCAATGTATGAAGCCGTTATAAACGCAGGTAAGACCCATTCGCAGGTAAATGCCTACGAGTTTCAGGGAAAAGGAACAACCTATGAAAAATTCATAGAAAAAATCGACAGAACCGCAAAGGCTTTTAAGGCGCTCGGTATAAAAAAGGGAGAAACGGTAACCATTTGTATGCCCAACACTCCGCAGGGCGTTGACAGCTTTTACGCGCTCAACCGCATAGGCGCAATTCCCACTATGATACATCCCCTCTCGGCGGCGGGCGAAATTACGTTTTATCTTAAGAACACCGACAGCAAAGCTATACTCGTTGTGGATATGTTTTACGACAAGGTTGAGCAGGCGGTAAAAGATCTCGGCAGACCCGTTAAAATAATCGTAGCGAGAATACAGGACGAATTACGCTTTCCGCTTAACATTTTGTATCCGCTCACGCTGAAGAAAAAGCCGCCGGAACTTCCCGACAGCGAAAACGTCATTCGTTGGAACGATTTTATAGCGGCAGGCAAAAACGAAACTCTGCCCGATGAATTTCCCAAAGCCGACGACACCGCGGCTATACTTTTCAGCGGCGGCACAACCGGAACCACAAAGGGAATACTCCTCACAAACCTCAATATGAACGCACTCGGTATGGAGGTTGCCGCGGCAGCGGGCTTTACCATGGAGGGGCTTCGTATGCTCTCGGTTATGCCCTTGTTCCACGGCTTCGGTCTCGGCGTAGGAATTCACACACCGCTTATTAACGGAGGCACCTGCATACTCGTTCCGCAGTTCACCGTTAAGACATATGCGAAAATGATAAAGAAAAACAAGCCCAATGCAATCCCCGGCGTTCCCACGCTCTTTGAGGCGCTGCTTCGCACGGAGGGTCTCGACGGCGTTGACCTCTCATTTTTGCGCGGTGTATTCTGCGGCGGCGACTCTCTTTCGGTTGAGCTTAAAAAGAAAGTTGACGCATTCTTAAAGGAGCACAACGCAAAGGTACAGATAAGAGAGGGCTACGGCACTACCGAATGTGTTACGGCGTCCTGCCTTACCCCTCGCGACTTCTTCCGCGAGGGCAGTATAGGAATTCCCTACCCCGACGTTTACTATCAGATAGTTGACCCGAAGGACGACAGCGAGCTTCCGCCCGACACAGAGGGTGAAATCTGTATAAGCGGTCCTACCGTTATGAAAGGCTATCTCAACAACGCCGCCGAAACCGCCGCAACGCTGCGTACACACGCCGACGGCAGGGTATGGCTTCACACGGGCGATATAGGCACCATGGATAAGGACGGATTTATCTACTTCAAGCAGAGACTTAAACGCCTTATCATAGTTTCGGGCATAAACGTATATCCGTCGCAGGTTGAAAACACCATAGACGCTCATCCCGACGTACTGCTCTCATGCGCCATAGGTATTCCGGACCCGTACAAGATGCACAAGGTCAAAGCGTTTGTCGTTTTGCGCCCCGGAGTTGAACCGAGCGAAAAGATTAAAGAAGAAATACTTGAGCACTGCCGCAAAAATATATCCAAATACGCCATGCCGCGCGAAATAGAATTCCGCACGGAGCTTCCCAAGACTCTTGTAGGCAAGGTAGCGTACAGGAAGCTTGAAGAAGAGGAGGCCGCAAAATATGAGCAGCAAAAATCAAAGCAGCAAAAATCAGAGCAGCAAAAGAGCGACGGAGAAAGCAAATAATAACGAAACTCCCGAAGCGCTGGCTCATATCAAACGCGCCCACGGCATTTATTTCACCGTAAAATTTTTATTCGGCTGGATAGTAAAGCTTGTCTCGAATTACAGAGGCAAGGTATACAAGCCGAAAAACAAGAGCTTTATCCTCATATCAAATCACACTACCATGCTTGACCCGGTTTACGAAGCGCTTACGTTTAAACCGTATCTGCGCTTCGTGACGAGCGACCATCTTCTCAGAATGGGCGCATGGGGAAGGTTTATAAAATTTTGCGTTAATCCCATTCCGAAAAGACGCGGCGCCGATTCCGAAAAAACAATGGAAATGATGGCGGAATCCGTAAGGAACGGCGTCAGCGTTTGTATACACGCCGAGGGGTACTGCTCCATAAACGGCGAAACGGGATTTGTCTCTCCGCGTACCGGAAAGCTCGTCAAAGACAGCGGATCAGGTCTTATCACGTTCCGCACCGTCGGCGGATACTTTAAGGACCCGAGATGGGCAAAGCACTCGCGCCGCGGAAGAATGCGCGGCAGCGTGGTTCGCGAATATATGCCTGAAGAGCTTCAAAAGATGTCAGTAGACGAAATCAACGAGGCAATAAGACGCGACATATACATAAACGCCTACGACCTGCAGAGAAAGGAACCGCACAAATATAAGGGACGCGCTCTCGCCGAGGACCTTGAAACCATTCTCTACCTTTGCCCCAAGTGCCATGCAATCGGTAAAACCCATTCGCACGGTAACGAATTTTCGTGTGAATGCGGCTATAAAATGCACATTAACGAATACGGATTTTTTGAGGGCGACGCTCTCGTATTTGACAATGTTCTCGACTGGGACAAATGGCAAAAAAGCTATATAAAAGAAAATCTCGAATTATGGCGTTCGTTCACGGAAAAGCCCATAACCTCGGACGAAAAGCAGATACTGAACTGTATAGAGGAAAACGAGACAAAGGAACTGTTCTCGGATAACTGCACGCTGAGCCTTTACTCCGACAGGCTTGAATTTACCGATGAAAAGAAAGGCAAAAAAATCTTTTTGCTCTCGGATATAGTTAAAATGTCGATGGGCGGCGAAACAAAGCTCTATTTCACAACGTCCAACGGTTTTTACTATGAGGTCGGAAGTCATATACGCCGTTCATCTGTAAAATACTTTGCGCTTTACAGAGTACTCACGGGTCGCGAATACCTGTAAACCGACTTGACGGCACCATACAAAATTACGCAAAAACAAGGATTGTAAAAAAATTACAATCCTTGTTTTTCTTTTATTTATCATTTTTCGTTTTGCCGCATATAATAACACGGATAAATTATTAGGAGGGCAAAAAATGAAAAACGATATATCCTTTTTCCTCGGCACAAATACCGGAAACGGTTTTTACTCGCTTTTTTATGACCTTACCGAGCACACGACGCCGTACAGCACTTTTATAATAAAAGGCGGCCCCGGCACGGGAAAATCCGGACTTATGAAAAAGACTGCGAACGAAGCCTTAAAACGCGGCCTTTTCTGCGAAAAGCTTTGGTGCTCATCGGACCCAGATTCGCTTGACGGTGTATTCATTCCCGAAAAGCACTGCTCGATTTGCGACGGGACCGCTCCGCACGTGGTTGAACCCGTATTTGCCGGCGCTGCGGAACAGATAGTAAATATTGCCGCGCTTTGGAACAGAGAAAATCTCAAAAATAAAAGCAAGGACATTATACGCCTGACAAATGAAAACAGCTTTTGCCACAAGAGGGTTTCATCGCTTCTTTGCGCCGCAACCGCTTTAAAGCAAAATATGTCGGAAATATATAAAACGGCATTAAAAAAGAGAAAGCTTCACGAGCTTACGGGTGATATTCTTTTACAATTTGAGCCTGTTCCCGATAAGAAGGGAAGAATCGAAAACCGTTTTCTCTCGGGTGTTACTCCGAAAGGGATTATAACATTTACAAATACCGTAAAAAATCTCGCCGACGACATAACCGTTATACGTGACGAATCGGGAATAACCGAAAAAATGCTTACCGACATTGCCCGTTACTCGGCTTCTATCGGGTATGACGTCATTGTTTGCCGAGACGTGCTCTTACCCGAAAAGACCGCGCACGTTTTAATCCCCGAAAAACGCCTTGCCTTTGTGACCTCCTGTGACGCATTCCCGATAAACATCAAGGGGGCAAAACGCCTTTCCGCAGATAAATACTGCGATAAAAATATTTTGCGCGAGTATGACAGCGAGCTGTGTTTCTATAAAGAAAGCATTAAACTGCTGCTGACGAAATGCGTTGACATACTTAAAGAGGCAAAGGATATACACGATGAGCTTGAAACCTGCTATATAGGTGAAATGGATTTCGGCGCTCTTGACAGGCTGACAGACGATTTGATAAAAGAAATGCTCGGATAATAACGCATAAATGCAGGGACTGTAAAAACCTAAGCTTTTACAGTCCCTTTTAAAAATCAATTATCCTTTTTTAACTGCTTTACCACCTGATTACCGTAAACGGCAGCTCCCGTAACAAGCACTCCCTGTATCACGGAATCCGCCGAAACACCCATCAGAGCAATGCTCCCCAAAATACCTGCCGCCAAAAGTATAAGCGGTATAAACTTATCCGGTATTTTTTCGAGCGTCTTTAAAATCATCCCTATTATATTGAGTACCGGTATCAAAACCAGCGCGCGGTTTATTATATATGACAATACGTCCATATTTCCCCCTTTAATTTATAAAACCGATAACGGCATAACCTATCGCAGTTCCGACCGCACCGATAAGCGCAAATATGAGCTTATCCCAAAATGCCGAGGGTCTGCGTTTGATTTCGCTTATGCTCTCTTTCAGCTCGCCGACGGACAAAAGCAAATTATCGAGCTTTGTATTTTCTTCCGCCTGATTTATCGCAAAGGTATTCACCTTTCCGTACAGTATTTTGACGTCGTTTTCAAGAGTTTTGATTCGGTGTTCAAAAAGCTCGTTTTCACTCATACCGGTGCCTCACCTTATATCATCGACGTTTACAAATCCCGTGACGTTTTTTCCGACGGGCTTTTTAAGAGCCAAACTTGCGGAAGATGTGATGCGATACCTGCCGTTTATCTCGATTCCGTCGTAGATGTAATAGGTTCCGGACTTCTTTACCGACGGCGACTGCGAATAAGCCGAAGAAAATACGGGCGTATTGCAAAGCGCCACGGTCTGACGCGGTGAAAATCCGCCGCTTTTTACGGCTTCGGTATTTTTCGCGGCGTCCTTTGAAAAGCCGTTAAGTCCGTTCACTCTCATTATATTCGGATAATCCTTAAAGGATAAGTCCATATCCGTATTTCCCGATATGCCGTCCGTTTTACCCGAGGACGTATACTGCCACATACCGTATTTTCCGCCGTAAGACGGGGTATCCGCCCACTGTGCGAGCCAAATGTCATAGCGCTCCTTTACTCTGTCCGAGATTTTATTATTGAGCCACCACAGATTTGCATAAACCGAAACAAAATACCCGGCTTTTTCCGTTCTGCCGCAAAAAGCCTCAATAATATCGCTTATTTCTTCGCGAGACAGATTTTTCTGCGAGTTATCCTCAATGTCGAATGCCACGGGAAATTCAAAGCTTTTTCCCGATATAAGCGAGAGAAAATACTCAGCCTCTTTTTCTGCGTCCGAAGCGTTTTTTGCATAACTGTAATGGTATGCGCCCACAAGTATGCCGTTTTTCTTTGCCTCGCGGTAATTTCTTTCAAAAGAGGTATCGTTTTGACCTTGGCATCTGCCGAAGCCTGCGCGCAGCATGGCGAATTCAACGCCCGAAGCACGAACCTTTTCCCAATTTATATCGCCCTGCCACTTTGACACGTCTATTCCCTTATATTTAGCTTCCATATAATTTTCCTTTCGTTATTTTTACTTTTCTTCAAGTCGTTTTACAGCCTCGGATATATCGGCGCAATAGCATAAGTCGAATTTGCCGCTCGACTCCGAAACCGAAATTTCGGTGGTCGGGAAACCCGAATTCAGCGTCACCGGCGTAATCTTTTCCTCCGATTCGGACGCCAACGGATAATATACCGTAACAGGCGTTCCGGCGGCATACTGCGACTGAAGATATGACTTGAGCCCGTCTACGGAAAGCGTAGTCAGAAAATATATTACGTCATTGTTATAGCCGCATATTACGCCGACATAGTTTTTACCTGCCGAAATGCGCGCTCCGAGCTCTTCGTCGCTTGTTATGTTCTCCCTGAACACCTCAAAATGCGTGCAGTAACCCGGAAGGCAGGTTCCGCGAACCATTTTTGCGCCGACGGGAGTCGGAGTATATATCCTGTTTAAAGTTACGCCGCCGCTCGCATATGATTTGGCAAGCACCGCCTGGGCGGTTCCCGTGAGAACATATTTGCCTATTTTTCTCGTGAAAATTCCGCTTATGACGTCGGCTTTGTCCGCATAGTCACCGGCCGAAAAAAGCTCGCCCCCCGTATTTACCGTTTGCTCCGCGCCGTTTATTCCGATTTTTACGGAGGACACACCGCTTATTTTTACGTAAGAAGCAGGCTCCGCAGTACCTGCGACGGAACCCGTAACCGAAGTTTTACCGTATACCGTAAAGCCCTTAAACGGCATCGCAAGAGAGTCCGTAAGCGTCAGCGTATTTTCTCCCGAAGCTCGGCGCGTATACGGAAGACCGTATGTGCTCTTATTTATCATAGCCGCAATCTCTTCCTTGTCCTCTTTTGTCAGAACATAGTTGCTGCCGTCTTTTCCGCTGTCGCCCTTGTCGCCTTTCTCGCCCTTGAACACTCCGTTCTTTATATTTTCAAGCATTGTGTTTACCGAGAAATCGTATTCGGCGAGAAGAGCACCGTCGGCATCGGCAAGCGTATTAAAATACAATATGACATTTTTCGGCTTCATAACCTCGGTTGTGAGACCGTTTTCGTCGATTTTAACGGCATTCAGACAACATTCTGCCGTACCGTATTTTGTGACGGACGCAGGCACGTCAAACGACACCGAATTTTCATCTTCCTTATTAAGCGGAAGATAATCCGTGCGTAAAATTTTTCCGTTCGGCAATACAAAGTCGAGATAATATTTAAATTCGTCGGTAAAGGTGCTCTCAAGAATAAATTTCAGCGTAGTCGCGTTGTGCTCGGCGCTGTTCCCTGCCGTTATGCACTCAACGGACGGCTCGTCCTCTAAAAAAATATAGATGGAAATGATTTTCGTCATAAATACTCCTTTATTTCGTCAAATATACTTTCCGGTGGGCATATGAGCGAGAAACGCATCATCACGGGATATTTAAGATAGGCATAGAGCTTTTTTTCGGCACTCAAAAGCACTCTGTCAACATATTTGCGCGAAGCATTGTTGAGTCGCGCGATTTCGGATTTGTTAAGTCCTTTAATATGCCGTGCAAGCAAAAAATCGCGTTCCTCCTGCGTCAGCTCGGTTTGAAGTACAAGCCCGACAAGCTTTTTAATGACGGAATTTTTGCGCGCCAAAATATACGCCGCCGCATTTTTGTCTCCGCCGTGCTCTATAACCTCAAGATTTTCCGTTAGATAGATGTACTCGTCAAGGCTTAATTCCGCAAGTATTTTTTCGTCCATAACTCTCCTTTCGGACGACCGACGTTATCGGTAAGCCGCACCGAAACCGTCGTCCCAAAACCAAATCAACACCCGAAAAAGCAGATTTCGGGTGTTGATTTATAGAACATTTGTTCGCTTACTCATATAATATTAGTCCCAAAAACAGGACTTGTCAAGTGCTTATAAAAGAAAAAGGAGCGCTTTAGGTTTAAAAGCCTTTAAGCGCCCCCGTTTTATGCGATTTTGCGGTGTCGGTTTTTACACCTTGTCTTTTCCGGTTACAGCTTTATGAAGCCTTACCTGCTTTTATCAAATCTATTTCCGCGGCGTCAAACAAATCCACAACTCCGTCGCCGTTTACATCGGCAGCCAAATATTCGTTTGAACCGTTTTCAAGCTTTTGCTCTTCCACCGAGTGTTTAATTACGGCGTCAAAATCGGTGCCGTCCACCTTGCCGCTCGGCACAACATCGCCGCGCATAATTACGGTGTAACCCGCGCTTGTACCCGACGAAGTATTTTTGACCGTAAAGAGCGAGCCGGTTTTATTGCCGCCGGAAACAAAGCTGTAACCGCTCTGCATATAAACCGCCGAATTTACGCTCACGCCGTTCGTAATGTACAAAAGCTTTGACTTTTCGTTCACCGTTGCGTCGGAGTTAATTGCCGGAACAATCGGTGAATAGGCATTTTCCGATACGGTTGGATATGTCAGCGTAAAGCTGCCGCTGTAACGTTTTCCCGTCTCGGTATGGCTGCTACCGAAGGTCGCGGACGCATTGAAATACTTATTTCCGCTGGCTGTTCCCACGAGGAAATAGTCATACAAAATATTGCCCTGATCGTCAAAGGTGCAGTCTACGCCGTACCACTTGCCGTCCTCCATTTTTACGTAATTCCAAGCGTGCCCTCCGCCGTTTGAAGTGCCCACCGCTATTACGCACGGTATTTCGGCTTTGTCGCAGAGAATTTTGAATGCTTCGCTGTATCCCTCGCACACGGTTTTGTACGGAGACAAAAATACGCTTGTCGCCTCGTGCGCCGTAGGCATTTCAAAATTTTCATCATACTCGACTCGTTTGCAGATAAAATCGTGTATGAACTTCACCTTTTCATAGCGCGTTGCGCCTTTTATTTCGATGTCGGCAACAACAGCCGCCATATCATTGTAATCCTGCTTAACCTTATTCATATCGGCATAGGCGTTTGTATTTATTCTTGGTTTTACCGTAACCGAAGTGATTGTAAAAATGTAACCGCTGTCGCCGTAACGGTAAGAATAGCCGTAGCTTATGCTGTATCCGTTTATCCAGAAAATCATCGGGAAATCGTCGCAAAGTGCGGATATTCCGCCCGAAACAGCCTCTGACAGAGCAGACTTAATTTCGCTCGGTACGCTTGTGTCGGTGCCGCTCCATGTAAGAGGCGACGGCAAGGTAACCTCAACCGAGCTTTCAAACGACTTTTCTTTAAGCGCGTTATAAACCGCTTTCTGATTTGAATTCAGAAATGTGTAAAACGTATACGGGGTATCCGCTCCGTCCGAAAAAAACGGCAATGCTTTGTTTTCGCTCTCCCGAACCAAATCCGAAACGTCCGTTCTCGGATCGTAGCTTACAGCCCACTCTGCAGGCATATCGGCATAAAGCGTTTTTTCATTCAGCGCGCCCGATACAAGCGACAAAAACGGCACGGTCAAAACAACCGCCAAAACTACACTTAATGCTTTTTTCAATGCAATCACCCTATTCTCGAATTGTCACTTTTATAATATATTAAAATGTCTCGGCTTGTCAACCGCATAAAAAAGCAGAGACCCCGAAAAACGAAGTCTCTGCCGAAAAAACACGTATACTGTTGCCGTAAGACGGATTTTATCTTTTTCTGAGGAGCTGCGACAGCTCGTCCATAAAGGCATTTATATCTTTAAACTGCCTGTAAACCGAAGCGAACCTGACATACGCAACCTCGTCGATATCTTTAAGTTTCTGCATGGCAAGCTCGCCTATGTGCATAGACGAGACCTCGCGGTCGAGCGAATTTTGAAGATTTGCCTCAATATCGTCAACGGCGCGCTCCAGCGTATCCATAGAAACCTGACGTTTTTCGCAGGCGCGCATCATACCGCCCAAAAGCTTATTTCGGTCAAACACCTCGCGCGACTTATCTTTTTTAACGACAAGTATCGGCACGCTTTCAATAACTTCGTATGTAGTAAAGCGCTTACCGCACTTAATGCACTCGCGGCGGCGGCGTATTCTCTCGCCCTCGTCGGTGGGTCTCGAATCTATTACCTTGCTCTCTTCGTATCCGCAGTAAGGGCACTTCACGGCAAATCACATCCAATAGTTATTTTTAATCTATGAATATTATATCAAACAAAATTTACAATGTAAAGCGTATTTTGACTCGGCGGTTTATCAGTACTTCCTCCAGACCGTCTTATCCACTATGCCTGTGTAGGACTGAATAATTTTAACTACCTTTGAGCTTACGTTTTCGTCGGTATAATCGGGTACGGGAATGCCCGTATCGCCGTTTTCATTCATATCCACGGCAAGCGTAACCGCTCTGAGAAGGCTTTTTTCGTCAATTCCGGCGAGCACAAAGCAGCCCTTATCGAGAGCCTCGGGGCGCTCTGTGGAAGTTCTTATGCACACCGCGGGGAAGCTCTTTCCGACCGAGGTAAAGAAGCTGCTCTCCTCGGGCAGCGTTCCGCTGTCGGAAACCACGGCAAAGGCGTTCATCTGAAGATTGTTATAATCATGGAATCCGAGCGGCTCATGGCGTATAACCCTCTTATCAAGCTTGAAACCGCTCTCCTCAAGACGCTTTTTTGAACGCGGATGGCACGAATAGAGTATCGGCATATCATATTTTTCGGCAAGACGGTTTATTGCGGAAAACAGGCTTATAAAATTCTTTTCGGTATCAATGTTTTCTTCGCGGTGAGCCGATAAAAGAATATAATTTTTCTCTTTAAGACCGAGTTTTGCCAAAATGTCGCTGTTTTCGATTTTTTCCAAATTTTTGTGAAGCACCTCCGCCATAGGCGAGCCCGTTACGTAAGTGCGCTCCTTCGGCAGACCGCACTCGTGCAGATAGCGGCGCGCGTGCTCGGAATACGCCATATTCACATCCGAGATAATATCTACTATACGGCGGTTTGTCTCCTCCGGCAAACACTCGTCCTTGCAGCGGTTGCCTGCCTCCATATGGAATATCGGTATATGCAGTCTTTTCGCCGCTATTGCGGAAAGGCAGGAATTTGTGTCGCCGAGAATCAAAAGTGCCTCGGGGTGAATATCATGCATCAGCTTGTACGAGCAGTTTATGATATTTCCGACCGTCTCGCCGAGATCGGTCCCTACGGCGTCCATATACACCTCGGGGTCGGAAAGCTCCAAATCCTTAAAGAACACGCCGTTCAGATTGTAATCGTAATTCTGACCGGTATGCGCGAGAATACAGTCAAAATACTCTCTGCACTTGTCGATAACCGCGGCAAGTCTGATTATTTCGGGACGCGTGCCTACAATAATAAGGAGCTTTAATTTCCCGTTATCCTTAAATTTAATATCGCTGTAATCAGTTTTCATATATATTACCTCCGCCGTGTGTGGCAGTATTAAACCTTTTCTCCGAATGTATCGGGGTGTTCGGCGTCAAAAATTTCGTTTGCCCACATCAATGTGACAAGCGGCTGTGTGTCGCTTAAATTAACTATGCTGTGAGTGTAACCGGGGAGCATCTGCACACATTCGGGCTTATCGCCCGAAACATAAAATTCCATAACGCTGTCGGTGCCTATTTTGCGTTCGCGTATAAGCCCCTTTCCCGAAACGACTATGAACTGCTCCCACTTGCTGTTATGCCAATGCTCGCCTTTGGTTATGCCCGGCAGCGACACATTAACGCTGAACTGACCGCAGTTTTCCGTTTTCAAAAGCTCGGTAAAGCTGCCGCGCGCGTCCGAATTTGTTTTAAACTCAAACGCGGTTTTTTCCTTCGGAAGATATGAAAGATACGTGCTGTAAAGCTTCTTCGCAAAACTGCCGTTCGGAATTTCCGGCATAATAAGAGTCTTTCGCCGGTCATCGAATTTGTGAAGCAACGACACGATTTCGCCGAGCGTAACGCGATATGTTACCGGAACGACACAATATCTGCCGTCGCTTTTCGGGACAGCGTCCGCACCCGAAAATTCGCAGCGATGCTCTTTTCCCTCGAGTAAGTCGAGCATTTCGTTTACAAGATCATCTATATACAAAAGCTCAAGTTCCGTTTTTTCATTATCGACTCTTACGGGCAAATCATTTGCGATGTTATTGCAAAAGGTCGCAACGGCGCTGTTGTAATTCGGTCTGCACCATTTTCCGAAAAGATTCGGGAAGCGGTAAACAAACACCTTTGCGCCGGTTTTTGCGGCATAGTCAAAAAACAGCTCTTCTCCGCGCAGCTTTGACTCTCCGTAAACGGAATTTGCATATCTGCCGACAAGCGTCGCCTGTATGGAGCTTGAGAGCATAACAGGACAACGGTTGCCGTACTTTTTGAGCGTATCCAAAAGCTCCGAGGCGAACCCGAAATTACCCTTCATAAACTCGCTGTCGTCTTTAGGTCTGTTGACGCCCGCAAGGTTGAAAACAAAATCGCAATCCCTGCAAAAATCCGAGAGCAGAGCCTTGTCCGTGTCAACATCATATTCAAATATTTCGTCAATCGAGAGCGACGGACGTGTGCGGTCCTTGCCGTCGCGCAGATTTTTAAGCGCCTCTGTAAAATTTTTGCCTACAAATCCGGCTGAACCCGTAACAAGTATTTTCATAAAATCTGCCTTTCGGAATACCGATTACTTTTTGAATTCGGCTAATTCGTCTCTGATATAAGCGAGCGATAAAAGCTTTTCCTTTACCTGCTCAACATTTAAAAGCTCGGTATTGTTTGAATTGAATTCGGTTAACGGGTTACGTTTTATATCGCCCGTTTTAAAGTACTTGTCGTAATTGAGCGAGCGCTTGTCCGCAGGTACGCGGTAAAACTTGCCCATATCAACGGCGTGTGCACATTCTTCGTTAGTGAGAAGCGTCTCATACATTTTTTCGCCGTGGCGTATGCCGATAACCTTTATATCATCGTCCGAACCGAAAAGCTCTTTAACCGCTCTTGCCAAAGTCTCAATGGTGCAGGCAGGCGCCTTTTGAACGAGTATATCGCCCGAAACGCCGCTTTCAAAGGCAAAAAGAACAAGGTCTACCGCCTCGTCAAGGCTCATTATAAAGCGCGTCATATTAGGCTCGGTTACGGTTATCGGTTTGCCCTCTTTCATCTGCTCTATCCAAAGCGGAATTACGGAGCCGCGCGAACACATTACGTTTCCGTAACGCGTGCAGCAGATTTTTGTTCTTTCGGGGCTTACCGTCCGCGATTTTGCAACTATTACCTTTTCCATCATCGCCTTTGAAGTCCCCATTGCGTTAACCGGGTACGCCGCCTTATCGGTTGAAAGGCAAATTACGGTTTTAACTCCCTCGTCTATTGCCGCGGTGAGCACGTTATCGGTGCCGAGAACGTTGGTCTTGACCGCCTCTATCGGGAAGAACTCGCACGACGGAACCTGTTTTAAAGCCGCCGCATGGAATATATAGTCAACGCCGTGTATTGCGTTTTTGACGCTTGCAAGGTCTCTGACATCACCGATAAAGAACTTTATTTTATCGCTGACCTCGGGCATTTTCGCCTGAAACTCATGGCGCATATCGTCCTGCTTTTTTTCATCTCTTGAAAAAATGCGGATTTCGCCGATGTCGGTCTCTAAAAATCTGTTGAGCACCGCATTGCCGAATGAGCCTGTTCCGCCCGTAATCATCAGAGTTTTGTCTTTAAACATTTTCATCTTCCTTTATATCAAGCTTTTTTTAGGTTCAGCTTGCCTTTTATTTTATTAAACAGCCCCTTTATAAGGCCTTTTTCATAGCTGTTCATAAAGAATGTTGTCATAAGACCGCCATACACCGCCGTCATTGCCGCGGCATTTATAATAAGCCCTATCCAACCGTACCGATTGAGATGCAGCAGCGACAGCGCCGCACCGACGGCAGAGCTGATTAAAAGCGCAGGGAGAGTTCCCTTAAACAAATCGCGGTAATACTCGCCGAATTTTATGCCGACTTCTTTTCGGAGAACCATATCCATAAGTACGACATCGCCGATAATCAGCGCCAAAGCCGTGCCGAGCGATGAGCCTATGAGAGGTTTCCACTTTATCAGCAAAATCGTGACAATAATATTGAAAACCGATGAGCAAATCTGTATAACCGCCAAAGTTTTGTGGCGGTTTATCGCCCAGAGTATCTGATTTCCTATGCCCTGCGGCGTTGAAATCATCCACGGGAACATTATAATAAGCGCAACAAAATAGCCGTCTATGTTATCCTTGCCCGCCCAAAGCGTTATAAAATCTCTGCCGAACACGGCAAACACACAGTAGATAATGCCGAGAACCATAAAGATAACTCTGCCGATACGAACCATTTCTTTTTGTATCGTTTTGCTGTCGGCTCCGCCCTCTATCATACGGACGGTGCCTGCCATAAGCACGGAATTGAACTGACTGCCTATGGTCTTATAATACTGCACTATTTGCGAGCCGACGCCGTAAATGCCTATAAGCACCGCGGCGGACGGAGCAAAAATACCGAGGATTATCTGGTCAGACATTGAGTTTAACTGCTGCGCTATGAGCTGAATAAGCACAAATGTGGAATACGAAAATACGCCCTTTACAAAAGACATATCTATCTTTTTAAAGCTCGGATATATTTTGAGTTTTAAAAATACATAGCCTATATAGAAAAGCCGCGTAACTGCCGTAACAACAAGGTTTACGGTTACAACGCCTATACTCTTGACGCCCGCCTTCATCAAAAAAACAAGAACTATCATTTTTGCGACATTGGCAAGTATCATAATACCCTTGTGCGCCGTGAACCGCTCGTAAGCAATAAGCGTATTTGAAAAAGCCGATGTGCCGATTGAAATTGCGCTTGTGGCTATCGCTATCGATAAAAGCTCCTTCGCTTTGACTATTTCGGACGGCGTAAGTCCCTTTGAAAACACGTTCGGAAAAACGGTTATTAAAAGCACGCCCACAATAACTATAACAAAGGTAACCGCCGCATAGTAAACGGTGGTCACGCCCAAAAACTTACTTTGGGACTCCCTGTCGTTATTGGCGCGGAATTTTGCCATATATCTGATAACCGAGTTGCCGACCCCGAGGTCGAATATTATCAGATACGCCGTTATGGACGAGGTCAGCTGGTAAATACCGTATTCCGCCTGACCGAGACTTCTTATTATAAACGGAGTTACAAACATAGCCGAAATTATTTCGGTTATCATAACGCCGTATGAAAAAACTAATCCGATTTTTCTGTTCATAGTCAAATACCTTTTATTCAGAAAACAAATTGTGCGTTATTGTACACATACAGCAGCAAATAAGCAAAATGTATCACACTCTCTGCCGACAACACAATATAAGTATACGGTTTGAGGTTTTTGTTAACGGGATTCCTGAACCTGTACAGCAAAAACAGCAGCGGCACGCTGAGCGTTATCTGAATGAAGTTGGGCGTTCTCAAAATGAACTGATAGTTTGAGATAAACAGGAATATCGTAACTATGCTGTAAACTATCATCCAGTCGTAGTTATACGTTCCGTCCAAAGCTTTGTCCCGAAGGGAAGAGCCGGTATTTTGCTTTTTAATGAGACTTTCCGTTATAGTCATGGAAAGCAACATTATCAAAAGCGCCAGAACGAGCCTTATAATCGACATTGAAAACTGCCATATACCGAAAACCTCGTAGCTTTTGTAGCCCGAAATCTTTCTCTCGACGGTTCCCAAAAGTCCGTCGCTTGCGGAGCCGAGTGTAATCGCGATTTTGTTTGCGGCAAAAATAAGTACCGGAAGTATTACGATAAACGACTTTTTCACAATCGGAGACGCCTTTTTTATAAACAGAAGCACTATTCTGATAAGCACAAACGGCAATATGCCGTAATGGAAATAGCACAGAGCCGCATATACAAGGAAACAGAAAATGCGGTGCTTTTTCTCGACTATATCCACATACATAAAGTAAGCGAGCACTGCAAAGCAGATATAAATACGCGTATTGTCTATGACATAGAAATAATTGAAGTTTGCCATAAAGAACAATAGCGCCATATTCATTTCGCTTTTTTTCGAGTCGAACCTAACGCCGGCTTTATAAAGCAGCGCAAACGAAAATCCGTATACTATAAATACGGTAAGCGCGGGCAATATGCCGTTTTCGGGGCAAATTCTCGCAAGACCGTAATAATACACAAGCGTCAGAGGGTTGCTCGCACCGTAATAGGAATACGCTTTACCGAAAGAAATCTGCCTGAATAAATCGAGCTGTTCATACGCTCTGTACAGGTCCATGGTATAGTCTGGCTTTGTGAACCAAGCAAGGCATGCCAAAGCCGCCGCAAAAAGCAGCAGATATATTTTATATGTTTTTTTGTTGAAAATCGGATTTATAACTGCAAATCCGAAGAATAACAAAACAATCCGGAGCATATATTACTTCACTTTCTGGTACTTTTAAAGGGATAATATTCCGTCACAAAATTCGAGATAATTTTTTCGGCAGTCAAAACACTTCTGCCATTTTTCATACGCGCAGTCGCTCATTTTCCGTTTTTCTTCAAGCGGCATAGCTTCGTATGCATTTACGGCGGAAACAAGCTCCTCATCAGTAAAATCGGACTTTAACAAAAATCCGTTTTTGCCGTTATCGACTATTTCGCCGACGCCGCCGACGTCCGTCGCCACAACCGGCATACCCCTTGCCATACACTCCATCATCGTCACGGGCAAGCCCTCCGACGACGAAACGTTCAGGAGAAAATCAAACGGATTTTCCGAAATATAATTCATGGCATCGTCATGATTCATATATCCTTTAAGCTCGTATTTTATATTTTCTTTTCCGCGAAGCTCTATCTTCGCCTTTTCTTTTATTTCATCGGCAAGCACACCTGAGCCTATGTGCGTCCAAATTATATCTTTATCCGTCTTTGAAAGAGCGTCTATTATCCTGCCCACGCGCTTTACGGGGGAGAGGTACGAAAAGCTCAATATTTTAAGCGGACCGCCTTTTTCGGGGCGTTCGGGTCTTTTGCCCTCTTTGACTCCGAGATATGAAACACAGCACTTTTTTTCATCAATCTCAAAATTTTCGCGGTAATAATTCATACCGTCACGACTTATGAAAACAAGTTTATCTATCCGCTTTGCAATCTCGTTTTTATATGGGATATAGTATCCGTTCGCCTCATTGAGATATAAATCTGCTCTGTGTATTCTCGAAACCACTCTGTCGCCTTTTTTTGCGGCAAGGGCTGCCGACAATGCGGTATAGTCATTCCAATATGTATAAAAAACGCACTCGCCGCCCGCAATGCTTCTTACTTTTTTAAGGTAGGACTCAAAATGGAACGTGCGCATAAGGCTTTTAAACGCTCTTTTTACATTCGTAAGAGTAAGCTTTTTTTTGCGCTTTAAATATGCGAGTTCTCTGTAATATATGGGTGAAAACAGCGTTTTTAAAAAATATCCGAAAACGTTTTTCCCGTAGTGCGACGCATATCTGAATACCCTGTCGTCGGGAACCTCGGTTGTCATCTCGTCTTTCGGATTTCTCGACACAGTATATACGTCCGATTTTTCTTTCATTATCTCGTATTCGGGCGCCAAAAAGCCTGCCTCGGCTATGCCGAAAGGAAACGAATTAGTTATAAGCAAGACATTTTTCATTTTTCTTCCCCTCCCGCCAACCGCAACAACTGCTTATAAACATCAATATACTGATGTATCAGCTTGTCCTTGCCGAATTTCTCATGGGCAAAGTTTTCACACGCCTCGGAATAAAACCGACTGCCGTTTTCGCGGACCTTTTTTACGGCATTTAAAATTCCCTCAAAATCGTTTTTCGGCACTACATAACCGCAGCCTTCGCCGACTATTTCGGGATTGGCGGTGGAATCGTAGCATATTACCGGCGTTCCACAAGAGAGCGCCTCCGCGGAGACCTTTCCGAAAGTTTCTTCAAGAGAAAATGTAATAAACACATCGGCAGCCGAATAAATTTCGGCAAGCTCATCGGTAGACGATGTTCGCGGTACGGCTATAATATTTTTCGGCAAAACCGTGTTTTCTTTGAGACCGCCGACCAAAACAACCGTTATCTCGGGGCATTCCTCTGCGAGCCTTATAAAGCTCTTTAAGCCTTTACGTTCGGACCAGGAGGTTGAAACTCCGACTGCCATAAAACCGTTGATGCCGTATTTTTCGCGTACGTTTTTTCCGTCGCGCGGATAGAATTTGTCAAAATCTATCCAGTTATATATTGTTTTTACAACCGCAGCCTTTTTGGCTATCGGCGATTTTTTCACCTCGTTTGTAACGTAATCGGACACGCCTATAAGAGCAAGGCGGTCGATTTTTCCGAGAAGCTCGGTTTTTTCCCTGAGCAATTTTTTTGTCCTGTCAAAAAACCAAGTGGGATTGCCGTCGCTGAGATTCGGGCATTTTCCGCACTCTTTATGCCACTTATCGCAGCCCGTTACGGCAAAGTGAACGCATTTGCCGGTTACGAACCAAAAATCGTGGAATGTTATGACAACCGCCACTTTCTTTTCGGCGAGATGCTTTAAAAGCATAGGCAGATTTATAAAATTGCCGTGGAGATTTCTGAGGTGGACAACATCGGGTTGTATTTTGACAATATATTTTATAAGTTTTTTGGTCGAAAAAAAAGAAAAGTGCGCCTGCTCACCAGTAATGCGCGAAAGAAGCCCGTGCATCTTTACATCAAACGGCGAGCCTATATGATAAAGGTTGACATCATCGGGTTTGTCGGTTTTGGAATACGCAACATATGAACCGACGCCCTCTCTTAACAGCGCATGATGTAACTCAGCTGTGGTTCTGCCCGTACTGCTTAAATTATATACGGCATTTATTTGTAAAACTTTCATTTTTCTCACCCCTTATTCAGTTTTATTCTCCTCGAGTTCAAGCACCTAAAACAAAATTTCTTATAAAAAACCATAACCGTAACATCCGCAACGTTCACGCTGTGTCTGTCACGGGAATAACGTCAATTTCTTTTTTGTAATACTTTTTCTATGCTCTCCTTAAGTAACCTCTGAATATTGACACGGTCAAAAGATTTTTTGCCGTATTCCCAAGCTTTTGCCGCATATTCGTCAATCATATTCTTGTCATTTATAAGCCGGTTTAATTTCTCATATATTTCATCGTCGCTTTTTGCAACGACAGCGGCGTCGTTTTTTATAAGACAGTCAATCGAAGCCGCTTTTTCGGGTCCGACGGCAAAAATACATTTGGCGCTGTGAAAGCAGTCGACAAGCTTTGTCGAAAAAGAGTAATGAATCAGATTAAAATACTCCTCTTTAAAGCTTTCGGCGTGAATCAGTATATCGGCTTCACTTTGAAGCTTCTGCACTTCGAGAGCCGAAACGCTCCCCATAAAAAACGAATTACTTGAATCAGCCATCGCCTTTTTCTGCTCGTCGGTGAGCGGAGTTGCCGAATATATCCTGAGTTCCGCCTTTTTGCCGTCCCGATTGATTTTTTCAAGCGCCTTTGTAATATGCGAAATTGTTTCCGAACGACCCAAGGCAAGGTTTCCGGCATACAAAATTTTAAGCGGATTATTGTGCAAAACGGGCTTTTCTTCACGCTTTGAAAAATCCGCACCCTTTGTAATTACCTTACATTCCCTTGAAAAAATCTTTTCGTAATCATACTTTTGAATATCCGATATTACAAACAAGTCCGACGCCAATGCCGCGGTTTTCCTCATCTTTTTACGGCGGAAAAATTGTGCCGCGCGTAAAAGCGGAGATTTTGAATAAGGGTAACTGTAATTATCGTCCCAAGCGTACAAAATCACTTTTGCACCCGAAATCTTTGCGGCATACGCCGCCATATCATTAACCGCGGAATTACTGCTGAGGACGGAAAAAATCAAATCGGGATTTACTTCTTCTATGTAAGCCCTCAAATTTTCATTTTTCCACGGCGCAAGTTTCCAAACCGCATCCCTTGCAATATATTTAAGCTGAGACTGGTTGAGCTTAACCGTGGTCTCTAATTTTTGAGCGCTCTTGTCCTCCAACGTAGTTTCTTCGTAATTTTCGACCTTTTTGCCTATTTTTTTACTGTTAAATATGTTTTTTACAAGCTGAGCTTCGGCAATGCGAAAAGCGCTTTTGATTTTTTTGTCGGGATAACCTGTCCTGCTGTAAAGGCTGTAAAATTCCGCGTCAAAGCCGTCAAACAAATTCAGAAATGAATTTCCGATACTTGTTTGCCTGTTAACAGGCGAAGACGAAACAAACAATATTCTCATCATTGTTCCCCGTTACTTTGTATTTATATCGATAAGATTGCCGAGCTTGGTCTCCCACTCCACGGGATAAAAACGGTTAAATCCGCCGCCGTGGAAAAATGTAAACTCGCCGAAGTAAATTTTTCCGCCTACCTCAAACAAATCGATTCTGACGAATTTAATGCCCTTGGACAATTTTTCTGCCAGTGCCTTCATTTCGTCGAATTTTTCCGGCTTCTCAATTACTTTTCCGGATTGCGGATGAATATTTGTAATGTCAAGATGATTGAAATCCATATCGAAAAAGTCAAATTTGACATCCGTTGCGCGGTCCGTAGCGATAAACATTATTTCAGGTTTTCCGTTGAAGCAGAAAAACTTATAGTCTTTTATTCCGCCCACACCTCCGGACGGGTCTTTCATAAATTTTTCGGCAAAAATGTATCTGTCGATACCCTTGTAACAAGGTTCTCTGCCGTACTCATAAAAATCCTGCTTTAATCTTGATGCATAAAACTTACGTAAAGACTCCATCTTTTCCTTTGTAAGAGCAGACTTGTTACGGATTAAATTAACGCTGCCCGAATCATGATTGCATTTAAGTACAAATTCTTCGGGGAGAGAGTCGAAGTCTATTTCGTCAAAGCTTTTCCATTTGCCGAGCATCGGAAACATATATCCGTCGCCGATTTTCTCTTTTATTATGTCGCGCACCTTTATTTTGTCCGCATAATCACGGTATTTTGTATAATCTTCATGTATTTTCATCCATTGAAGCTTCTCGTTAAAATACGTGGGGTGTTTTAAATCGGGCCACTTGCCCGTTGCCGCCCAGTAATACAAACTGATATACAGCGGCGTCGGCACAAATCGCAGGAATCGTGTGATAGAATGACGCACACCCCTTGATTTAACCATATTTTTAATTGTTCCCATTTTAAAATTCTCCTTATTACCACTCGATAGTAAGCTTAATACCGGCTCAACAGCCTAATCCCGATCACAGCCGAGAACCCTTTTTAATACGGTAAGAATTGATTAATTGTAAATATGGCATTCGTAAGTTTTGCTCTAGTGTCAGTGTCATTCATATTCACAACATGAATATTCATATCGTAAAGCTCTTTGTTAAGATATTTTTTCATATCGAGATGGTGCTCGTCCGAAATTCTCTTTTCGAGCGGAACTCTGAACAAAGTATCGAGAAATTTGCGGTTGTTGTAGGGGAACGTCAAATCAAAGCAGAATTTCATCTCGCTGATATTAAGTCCGCCCCAACTGCCCATCACAACCTCGTTGTAGTGCATATCCACGGTCGGATAACAATCGGGAATTTTATCGTACTCAAATTCCTTGATATATTTAGCAAAAATTTTATCTGTCTTATGAGCAAGAGATCTGTTAAAAACAAACATCTTATAAAGACTGCGGTATAACTTCGGAGATAGCTTTGGAAATTTTTTCTTATTGAGATGCTTATACCAACGACCTCTTATTATTTCCGATACCCACGATTTAACCTCAACATCGCATCCGCAGTTCTCTTCAAGATAAAATCTTTTTCGCGATTCATTCGATTTGCGCTCCGCTATATAACCGCTGTTATGGCGCTGTATTTCGACCTTAACATCGTAGTCGGGTATCTCGGCATTATCCTCGGGGATATTATAGATATGATGCTTCACGCCGAAAGCCTTGGCTATTTCGGCAGCCGCTTCGGCGTCGCGTATTTCCTTTTCGGCGGAGATATAACTGAATGTCTCAAACCTGTCATACATTCCGTTTGCCGCCGCAAAAGTGGTGTTGCTGTCAATGCCGCCGGTAAGCGATATCCATGGATGCTTCCACTTTTTCGATATCAGCTCCATATTCTTTTTCAGAATGTCGGCAGCTTCTTTAATTACCCTGTTGTATTCTTCGCCCTCGGCAAATCGGAACGGTTTTAAAGGCCAAAAGCGTTTATGCGAAAGCATGCCGCCGCCATACGTATATTCCGTGCTCGGAATAATTCTCTTGACGTTTGCAAACGGTGACAAATCCGCGGGAAGATACGGTCCCATAACTCTGCCGTACCACTTATAAGCAATTAGTTCCTTGATAAAATCATCCATTTCAAGATTGCAAATATCGCCTATAAGCTGAGGGTGAGACGACAAATAGAAGTGACCGTCTATAACTCCGTAACAAGCCGACTGCATACCGGCAGGGTCAACCGAAAATTTAATTTTACCGTTTTCAATCGAGCCTAACACATACACGCCCGTAATTTCAGATATTCTGTCATAATACCTATCCGTCCCATAGTCCTTAAGAAAATCGGCAAGTATTTTTTCCTCGTTGATTTCCATCAGGAAAGGGTCATAACAATGGCCGAATAAAAACAGCGTGACGTTTTCGTTTGCAGCAAAATGGACAGCGGTTTTATTATGTGTGTAAAAATACAAGCCGCACTTTTCCGTTTCGTTCCAATTGCCGTAGAACGGAAAATCATTGAGATTTTCGATTTTTTCGTCGGTCGCCAAAAATCCCCTGATAAACAGATATTTCTGAAGGTCTGGTCTGTTTGCAAGTTGTTCTTGAAGCATTAAAAACACATCTCCGTATAAAATTAAAGTCTCCAGTATTTATAGCCCGCTTTTTCGTAATCCTTGCGTGAAAGCAGACCTTTAATATCAATAAGCACTTTTTCTTCGTTTCCGCCCGGTTTGAACATTTTGTCAAAATCAGCCTCGGTAAGTGCTTTGAGTCTATCATGAGCCACGGCAAGTATAACGGCGTCGCAATTTTTTATATCGTCCGTTTTTACAAACTCTATGCCGTAAAGGCGCTTTGCCTCATCGCTGTCGGCAACGGGGTCCGCGATTACCGGTGTAATTCCGTATTCGCGAAGTTCATTGTAAATATCGATAATTTTCGTATTTCTCGTGTCGGGGCAATTCTCTTTAAACGTGAAGCCGAGAATTGCAACCTTTGCGTTTTTTACGGGGACATCCGCCTTTATAAGATTTTTAACGGTGTTTTCGGCTACGTACTTGCCCATATCGTCGTTTATGCGTCTGCCCGAAAGGATTATCTGGCTGTGATAGCCCATCTCCTCGGCCTTATATGTAAGGTAATAGGGGTCAACGCCTATACAGTGTCCGCCGACAAGTCCGGGATAGAATTTGAGGAAATTCCACTTTGTGCCTGCCGCCTCCAAAACAGATTTTGTATCTATGCCCATTTTGTTGAAGATTATTGACAGCTCATTCATAAACGCAATGTTTATATCCCTCTGGCTGTTTTCAATAACCTTTGCAGCCTCGGCAACCTTGATGCTCTCCGCTCTGTGTACGCCTGCCTTTACGACAAGCTCATAGGTTTTTGCCACGGTATCAAGAGTTTCATCGTCCATACCACTTACTATTTTGGTTATTGTCTCAAGGCGGTGTACCTTGTCGCCGGGGTTTATTCTCTCGGGACTGTAACCGATTTTAAAGTCCGTACCGCATTTAAGCCCCGACTCTTTTTCGAGTATCGGCACGCAAATATCCTCGGTAACGCCGGGATAAACGGTGCTCTCATATACAACTACAGAGCCCTTTGTAAGATTTCTGCCGACGATTTCACTCGCGCTCTCTACCGGAGTGAGGTCGGGGGTGTGGTCGTCGTTTACGGGAGTAGGCACGGCAACAATTATAAACCTTGCCTCCTTGAGCTTGCTTTCGTCCGCCGTAAACTCGACAGAACAATTCTTAACAGCCTCGTTGCCGACTTCATTGGTCGGGTCTATGCCGTTTTTGTAGAGTTCGATTTTTTTGGCGTTAAGATCAAAACCCACTACCTTAACTTTCTTTGAAAATGAAACTGCAATAGGCATACCTACGTAGCCGAGACCCACAAGTGCTAATTTTTCCTCACCTTTTACAATTTTTTCATATAAGTTCATATTGACCTCTCCTATCGTTATCTTTATGTTTACTCTCAATCTGACAGAATCTCAGCATGTTTTCATTGACTTTTCTGACATCGTATTTTTCTTTACAATACTCATAACTCGCTTCACCCATTTTTGGAATCATTTCCGGGTGATTGATAAACCAAATCAATTTTTCCGCTAAAGCTTCGCTGTCCTTAGCAGGAACCAAAAAACCTGTTATTCCATTGCGTACCGTTTCACGACAGCCTGCTACATCCGTTGCGATAATAGGACGTTTGGTTGCCATAGCCTCCAAGATAACACGTCCCGTCCCCTCTCTGTATGACGGTAAAACAAATACCGAACATTCTCCGTAATAAGGTGCAACATTATCCGTTTCGCCGAAGTATACAATCGTTCCGTTATCTATATATTTCTGCAGAGCTTCTCGGCTGATTGAATCCTGAATGCCCTCGCACGCTCCCAAAAGCATAAATTTCACATCAGGATATATTTTTTTTACCTTCTCAGCCGCACTTAAATACTCACGAATACCCTTCGCATACATAACGCGCGAAAGCATAAAAAAAGTCATCGTTTCAGGATAAGGCAACGGTTTAAAGCGTTCCATATTGACGCCTGAACCGTTAACAACTCGACACTTCTCCGGCTTTACAATCTTTAGTTTAATTGCATAGTCACGGTCATCGGGATTTTGAAAAACCACTGTATGAGCACATCTTAATGCCGGTCTATAAAGCAAAGACATTATCAAACGAATAGTCCTCGCCTTCAAAGTTTTCTGTGTAAATGCATAACCCAGCCCTGTAATCATAGCTGTAATTTTCTTAACTCCGGCTCTTTTTGCGGCTATGGAGCCGTATATTACGGGCTTCGCGGTATACCCGAGAACCGCATCCGGCTTTTCCTCGCGAAACAGCTTATATAATGCCCTTTCATACCGGATATCCTTAAACGGATTTACTCCGTTTTTTTCCATGGGTATCTCGACGAAGCGTGCGCCGAGGGCTTCGATTTTTTCCACTCCCACCCTGTTGGGGCCGGTGACGATAACCTCATATCCGCACGAAATTATTTTTTTGATAAGGTCGCCGCGAAAATTGTACGCCGTTCTGTTTTTAGGCGACACCAATATAAATTTCAATATGTATTCTCCCCATTCAAAAATTCACTTAAATTATTATATATCACCGAAAACAGGCGGTCTGCATTTTTTTCGGATACAAACGAATTGTGCGGAGTTATAATGACATTTTCCATATCCCACAGAGGGCTGTTTTGCGGCAACGGCTCGTTTTCAAAGACATCGAGCACCGCTCCGTAAATCCTTTTTTCGGAAAGAGCCGCAATAAGAGCCGATTCATCAACCACCGCGCCCCTTGATATGTTCACAAGAACGGCGGTATCTTTCATATATAAAAACATCTTTTCGCCGAAGAGACCCTTTGTCTCATCGGTAAGCGGAAGCGTTAAAACTGCAATATCGACATTTGAAAGCACGCTCGGAAGCTCCGACAACGGATAAATCTTATCATAATATTCATTTTCCGAGGGGTAAAGGTCAACGCCCGAAACTCGGCAGCCGAAAGCCTTAAAACGCTTTGCGCACTCCGTCCCCACAGAGCCGCAGCCTATTATCGCAACGCTCTTGCCGCAAAGCTCCCAAAGCTCTCTGTTTTTTTGCCAAAGGTGATTTTTTTGATTATCACGGAAGAAAAAGCTTTTCTTATAAATTAACAAAATACCGAGAACAGCAAATTCTGCCATCGGTACGCTGTAAACGCCCCTTGCGTTAAAAAGGGCAATATTTTTACTTTTTATATACTCCGCGGGCACTCTGTCAAGGCCCGCGCTCGTGAGCTGAATGTATTTAAGACTTTTGAAATTTTTTATGTCATTATATAAAAACAGACCGTTGCATACGACCGCGTCAACAGATGAAACGTCAAAGGGAATTTCCTCTCTTTCGTCTGCGACGTAAAGAATCTCTGCCCCCATGGCTTTAAGCCGTGAAAGCTGACATTCCGTATATTTGTATGCACCGGTCAAAAGGATTTTCATTAAATGATACCCCTGTTACTGATTTTAAAACGCATGGCTTTACGAGATGCTTCTTTTCGCTTTTACGATATCATCGACGCATTGCACGAGCTTCCCGTGATTTTCCGCAAGCTCTTCGGGGGTCATTTTTTCCGCCTTTTTTTCATACTCGCGAAATTCTCTGACGCCGATATTAAACCTCTCATATATCTCATCCTCACGAAGCTTTGAAACATCGCAAAATGCTCGCGACAATATCACCATGCCCGAACCGAGCCTGTAATGCTCGCCTATTATGTATTCCGCGGGCAACATAACTTTGCTGTGGACTCTGCCCACGCCTCCGAAGCCGTAAAATATGCCCTTTTCGCGGAACTTACGGCACAGCTTTTCCACCGTACCGTCCGCCACAAGCTGAAACATAAAGTCCATTTTGTAGCCGAGATGCAAATCGTTAAGCCCTATATGCACTTCGTCTATCCCCGGCACCGCAATAATTTCGTCTATGTGCTCTACCGCCTCGGGTGTTTCCACAAGAAGGCATGTCCTTGCCCTTTTGCCGACGCAGTTTATAAAAGCTCTTACCTCGTCCGCAGTCTTAAAATACGGGAGCATAACAATGTCGGCGCCGTCGTCTATTACGCGGTTGATTTCTTCACGTGAGCCGTCGTAAAACGAATTTACTCTGACCAAAAGCTCCGTCCTGTCTAAAACCGCGCTGAGCTTTTTCACGTCGTCAATGCTGTTATGAGATATTACGGTATCCATATTTGCCTGACGCTCTGCCTTACCGCGGGTTTCAAGGTCAAGGAATATTCGGTCTACCGAAACGTCCTGTGCCGTTTTTGCGATTTTCGGATCGTTTGTCAGATACATAAGTTTAAGAGCCATTATTTTTCTGCGCCCTCCGTCTTGCCCGAAGCTTCTTTTTCCGTTTTCGCATCAGAGGCGACGGTAGCGCCGCTGTTTTCGTTGTCGGCGTTTGTGATCACCTTGAAAGCGGTCATGAACATAATTTTGATGTCAAGCAAAAGTGACATATGGTCAACGTACCAGACGTTAAGCTCAATTCTTTTGTGCCACTCGACGTCCTTCCTGCCGTGAACCTGCGCCCATCCGGTTATACCGGGCCGCACCTCGAACATACGCTTTTGAAAATCGGTGTACTCCTCATATTTCCACGGGTGATATGTAAGCGGAGGCCGAGGTCCCACAAAGCTCATTTCGCCTTTTAAAATATTTAAAAGCTGCGGCAGTTCGTCTATACTCGCAGCACGCAAAATTTTGCCTATCTTTGTAACTCTGGCATCGCCTTTTCCGGAGTAGACGCCCGAACCGGTTTTTTCCGCTCCGACGCACATCGAACGGAATTTGTATATTTCAAAAACCTTTCCGTTTCTGCCTATTCTTTTTTGGCGGAAAATAACGGGTCCGCGACTGTCGATTTTTATAAGCAGCGAGACCGCAAGCATAAGAGGTGAAAGTAAAACAAGCCCTAAAAATGACACAATTATGTCAAAAAATCTTTTTACAACTCCGTAAACGCCTCTCACTTGCCGACACCCTCAAAAAACAGTCTTATTATCTAATTTATTATATACTTATACCTTAAATATGTCAATTAAAACAGGCGATTGTAAACATTTGTAAAGAAAACAGCGGCCGACACGGTAAAAACGATGTCGGTCGCTGTTTTTTAAATCATGTCGATATTATTTTTTGTGCCATTTAACGCCGTTCGGAGTATCCTCCAAAACTATACCCATAGCGGCTATCTCGTCACGTATGCTGTCAGCCTTTGCAAAGTCCTTTGCTTTTCTCGCGGCAGTTCTTGCGGCTATGAGCTCCTCCACCTTACCGTCAAGGTCGTTGTCCTTTTTCTCATACACAAGACCGAGTACGCCCGTAAGCTCCGAAAACAGTTCTTTCGCAAATGTCAAAAGCTCTTTGGACGAAGTGGGTATTACATTTGAGTTTATATCTCTGACAAGCTCAAATACCGCTGAAAGTCCGTCGGCGGTGTTGAGGTCGTCGTCCATAACCTCTATAAAGCGCTCCTTGTGTGAGAGGAGGCTCTTTTTGATTTCCTCGGCGTTTTCGGGGAGAACATCCTCTGCATTTTGAAGAGCGAAATCAAGAGAGTCGCGGCAGGTATAGAGCCTTTGAAGTGACGCCTTGCACTGCTCTATAATGTCCACGCTGTAATTTATCGGACTTCTGTACTGAGAAGAAATCATAAGATAGCGTATCGGCTCATATCCGTATTTTTCGGCAACGTCGCGAACGGTAAAGAAATTGCCGAGCGACTTTGACATCTTGACATTGTCAACGTTTATATAGCCGTTATGCATCCAGTAATGGGCAAAGGGAACGCCGTTGCAGCACTCGCTCTGCGCTATTTCGTTCTCGTGGTGCGGGAAAATAAGGTCCTGACCGCCGCAGTGTATATCAATGGTCTTGCCGAGAAAACGTCTTACCATAGCGGAGCACTCAATGTGCCAACCGGGTCTGCCCTTGCCCCAAGGCGACTCCCAATACGGCTCGCCGGGCTTTGCACCCTTCCAGAGGGCAAAGTCCATAGGTTCCCTCTTCAGCTCTTCGATGTTTATACGCGCGCCTGCTTCAAGGTCCTCAAGCGGCTGATGGGAGAGCTTGCCGTATTCTTTAAACTTGGACGGGCTGAAGTAGACATCGCCGTTTGAAACGGGATAAGCATAGCCCTTTTCGATAAGAGTCGAAATAATGTCGATTATTTCATCGATATTTTCGGTGGCTCTCGGGTGGAATGTGGCTTCGCGCACATTCATGCCCTTTGTGTCGATCCAGTATTCTTTTATATATTTTTCGGACACGGTTTTGTAATCGGTGCCCTCTTCAATGGCTCTTTTGATTATTTTGTCGTCGATGTCGGTAAAATTCTGAACGAACGTCACCTTGTAGCCGCGGTATTCAAGGTAGCGGCGGAATGTATCGAAAACACAGAGAGGGCGTGCGTTTCCTATATGAATGTAGTTGTAAACGGTGGGGCCGCAGGCATAAATTTTGACTTCACCCGGAGTTATGGTTTTAAGCTCCTCTTTTTTTCGGGACATCGTGTTATATATCTTCATCTTCGTAATTCCTTTCGTTTTGCTCTTCATATTCGGCTTTTTTATATTTTTTCAGCTCTTTTTCAAGCTGTGTTATACGGTGCGACATTCTGCAAAGTTCTTGTGATACAGGGTCGGGAATATGAACCTGATCGAGACAATCGACACGCACACCCTTATGCTTTACGACTCTTGCCGGAACGCCCACGGCGGTGCAGTCCGGAGGGATTTCCTCAAGCACCACGGCGCCTGCCGCTATATTTGTATTGTCGCCCACCTTAAAGGGGCCGAGCACCTTTGCGCCGGCGCCTATGAGCACGTTATTTCCTATGGTGGGATGCCTTTTGCCGGTATCCTTGCCGGTACCGCCGAGCGTTACTCCCTGATACAGCGTTACGTCGTCGCCTATTTCCGTGGTTTCTCCTATTACCACTCCAGTGCCGTGGTCAATAAAAAAGCGTCTGCCGATTTTTGCCGCCGGGTGTATTTCTATCCCCGTCTTTTTGGCGGCTCGCTGAGAAATATATCTGCCGAGGAATTTCATATTATGATTCCAGCACCAGTAGGCTCTCCTGTGCATTCTGATGGCTTTAAGCCCCGGGTACAAAAGCAGTATCTGTATGGTCGAGGTCGCCGCCGGGTCGCGGTCCTTAACCGACTGTATGTCTTCTTTCAAGCGGTCAAACATTTTAAACACCTCCCGCAAAAAAATTTAAAGCCCCCGCAGGAAAAATATCCTGCGAAGGCGCAAATACGCGGTTCCACTTCGTTTTATAACTCATTATCCTTAACGCGGAAAACGTGCGAAGATACTGTCTTTCCCTTCGCCTGCTCACGGACGCACTTCGCAACACGCATCTTTAAGGGCATTTCAGCACGAGTGCCCTCTCTCTTAAAAGTGCGTAACATTGCTACTCTTTTCGATCAAAGCATTTTTACATCTCAATATATTGTATCACATTTTTTGTGTTTTGCACCAATTATTTTGAATAATCGATAACATTTTTACTGTCCTTTAAGTAAATAGCGCCGGAAACAACGGTGAGAGCGGCGGTTATCCAAAGCAGTAAATTTGAAATATGCGGCAAAGTAAACCATGTGTTCGCCGCGGAGAAAACCTCTTTTGAAAACGAGGTTTTCAAAATGTAATCCGTCTCGCAAAGGAGCATTATAATAATGGTAAACGTCATCTGGCTTACGGTTTTTGCCTTGCCCCACATATTCGCCGGAATTACGACTCCGTCGGCGGCGGCTATCATTCTTACGGACGCAACGGCAAATTCCCTCGCAAGAACTATCATAACTATCCAGATATTGCAAAGCCCCATAGACATAAACGCAAGCAGCGCGGAGGTAGTGAGTATTTTATCGGCTATCGGGTCAACCAGTTTTCCGAAATTCGTCACCTGACCGTTTTTTCTCGCAAGGTGACCGTCAACGGCGTCCGTTATCGCTCCGGCGGCGTAAATTGCCGTTGCGATAAGGAAGCGGTGCGGCAGCGACTCCCAAAGTATTGCGGCAAGGAAAAACGGCGTTAATATTATTCTGGCAATGGTCAGTTTATTGGGCAAATTCATCTTCATATAACTTCTCCGATCAGATCGTATTCATTTACGTCGAATATTTCCACATCCACGAAGTCGCCCTCATTAAGCTCATATCCGCAGGTAAAGCTTACCGTGCCGTCAATTTCCGGAGCGTCACGCCACGTTCTGCCGTAATAACTGTCCGTATAGCCGTCATAGCCCTCAACAACACAACGCATGGTCTTGCCTATATTGTCGTGATTCAGCTTTTCAAATATTTTGTACTGCTGCTCCATTATGATTTCGCCGCGTTTTTTTCTGACTTCCTCATCCACCTGATCGGGGAATTCGGCAGCGGGCGTGCCCTCCTCCCGAGAGTAGGCAAAGCAGCCGAGCCTGTCGAATTTTATTTCATTTACAAATTCGGAAAGCTCCGAGAATTGCTCTTCGGTCTCGCCGGGGAAGCCGGTTATAAGCGTTGTACGAAGCACAACACCGGGTATCTTTTTTCTGATTTTGGCTATAAGAGCAGTCAGCTCCTCGCGCGAGCCGCGGCGGTTCATACGTCTTAAAATATCCGAATTGCAGTGCTGAATAGGAATGTCCATATAATTTACGACCTTGTCGTTGTTTGCAAAGGCGTCGATTATTTCGTCGCTGAGCCTTTCGGGATAGAGATATAAAACTCTTATCCACTCTAAGCCCTCGATTTTTGAAAGCGAAGTCAAAAGTGCCGGCAGAGCGCATTTTCCGAAGAGGTCCTCACCGTAACGGGTGGTGTCCTGCGCCACAACTATAAGCTCTTTAACGCCGCCTGCAACAAGAGCTTCGGCTTCTTCCAAAATGCTCTCGGGCGTGCGGCTTCTGTATTTTCCGCGTATCGACGGTATCGCGCAATAGGTGCAGTTATTGGAGCAGCCCTCGCCTATCTTGATATAAGCATAGTAAGACGGCGTTGTGAGCATACGCTTGCCGTCAAGCGGCAAACAGGTTTTTTCACCGAAGGTTTTAAGCTCCTCTTCGCCGCCGCAGACCTTTTCGCAGACTTCGCATATATCGGAATTTGAGCCTATACCGACAACGGCGTCGACCTCGGGAATTTCCGACAGCACTTCGTCCTTGTATCTTTCCGCAAGGCAGCCCGTAACCACTATTTTGCGTATTACGCCCTCTTTTTTCAGTTCGACCATATCAAGTATATTTTCAATGGCTTCTTTTTTTGCGTCCTCGATAAACCCGCAGGTATTAACTATAACCACATCAGCTCCGTCAACGTCATTCGTTATCTCGAATCCGTTATCCGCAAGCTTAGACAGCATAATTTCGCCGTCCACCTGATTTTTGGGACAGCCGAGAGATATCATACCGACTTTTTTACTCATAAAATTCACACATAGCCTTTCACGCTGTAATCACTCCGATTCGTTTTCGACGCTCTCAAACGCCGCTCGTATGTCGGAATACGAATAACCGAGGCGCAAAAGGGCGTTTTTGGTTCTCAATATACCCTTTTCGTCGCCGAGATTACCCCTATACTTGGTTTGCAACAATAATATAATACGATTTAAATCGTCTTTGTCAAGTCTTTCTGCGGCTTCTTCGGCTAAAGTTCGGTCTATGCCTCTTCGCATAAGTTCCTGCTTTATGCGGCCTATGCCGTATTTACGGTGCATATAAAGCTCCTGTGCCAGCATATCCGCAAAGTCCTCGTCATTTATAAGCCCGAGATTTTCGAGCTTGTCGGCAGCGTTCTCGGCGCACTCCCTCGGGTACTTCTGCATAAGCTTTCTCACGAGTTCCGCCTTGCCGTGCGCCCGACGTGACAGAAGCTCGGCACCATTTAAAAAAGCGCGACGGGAGTTCACGGACAATGTTAAGTCCGCGAGCTCCTCGTCGTTAATTTCATTCACTTTATGCCATTTTTCGGAAAACCAAAACGTATCATCGACGGTAAGGGTGTATTCGTCGTCCACGAATATATGTATTTTTCCCTGCCTGCCGTCTTTAAAGCTCAGTTTCATTCGTCGTCATCCACCGCCACGTCGATTTTGGCTCTTGCCGCGGTCTTGGTGGTCTTTACGGGGCGGTAAGCTATGGGCGCATCATCGTCGGCGGCACCTTTGGCGTCGGATTTTTTCTCATCGCCGGCACCGTGCTCCTCAGCCATCTTTTCGCGAATCTGCTTCTCGATTTCGTCGGAGAGCGCCTTGTCGTTTTTAAAGAGATTTTTAACATTGTCTCTGCCCTGGCCGAGTCTTGTCTCGCCGTAAGAGAACCACGCGCCGCTCTTTTTGATAATACCGTAGTTAACGCCGAGGTCAACTATCTCGCCGACTTTTGAAATACCCTCGCCGTACATAATGTCAAATTCGGCGGTTTTGAAGGGCGGAGCCACCTTGTTTTTAACTATTTTTGCCCTTGTTCTCGAACCGATAAATTCTCCGCCTGCGCCCTTGAGCTGCTCTATACGTCTTACGTCAACACGTATGGAGGCGTAGAATTTAAGCGCTCTGCCGCCCGTGGTGACCTCGGGATTGCCGTAGACCACGCCGACCTTTTCACGGAGCTGATTTATAAATATTATTATGGTATTTGATTTTGAAATAACGCCTGCAAGCTTACGCAGAGCCTGCGACATAAGTCTCGCCTGAAGACCCACATGGCTGTCGCCCATATCGCCGTCTATTTCCGCGCGCGGAACAAGAGCCGCTACGGAGTCAACTATTATTACGTCAAGCGCACCCGAACGTGCCAGCGCCTCGACTATTTCGAGCGCCTGCTCGCCGTTGTCGGGCTGCGATACCAAAAGGGAATCGACATCTACGCCGAGATTTTTTGCATATACCGGGTCAAGAGCGTGCTCCGCGTCAACAAACGCCGCCTCGCCGCCGAGCTTTTGCGCCTCTGCCACAACGTGCAGCGCAAGTGTGGTCTTACCCGACGACTCGGGACCGTAAACCTCTATTATCCTGCCGCGCGGGAAACCGCCTATTCCGGTAGCACAATCAAGAGTTATGGAGCCTGTCGAAATAGCCTCGACATTGAGCGCGTTATTATCTCCGAGACGCATAATGGTTCCGGAGCCGTATTTTTTCTCAAGCTGAAGTATGGCTGTATCAAGCGCTTTACTTTTATCGGACATCTTAAAATTACCTCTCAATCGTACAAATGTTCGTTTGACGTCATTATATAATATCGACGTCAAAAAAGCAAGAGATTTTTATAAAAATAGTTAATTTTGAAAAAACGCTTGCATTTTACGTTGCATTCTGTTAGAATACTGTTTGCTAATCATTAAAGGAGGTGCTCTTCGTTATGGCAAAATGTGAATTCTGCGGTAAAGACGTAGCTTTCGGAATTAAAGTTTCTCACTCACACAGACGTTCCAACAGAACCTGGAAGCCAAACGTAAAAAAAGTTAAGGCTATCGTAAACGGCTCTCCTAAAAGAGTTTATGCTTGCACTCGTTGCCTTCGTTCAGGCAAGGTCACAAGAGCTGTCTGAGGCATAAAGCAAACTTTATACGGACGAAAAATTACGACGCTTTCCGGGTTACCGGGGAGCGCTTTTTCGTTTCCGGAAACATTTTAAATCCGAGGTGCAACCTATGAAAAAACTTTTAAGCCTTGTCAGAGCCGCCGTTGACCGCTACAACATGATAGACGAGGGCGATAAAATTGCCGTGGGCGTTTCGGGCGGCAAGGATTCGCTTGCCCTTTTGTATGCTCTCGCGCGGCTTCGCTTTTTTTACCCGAAGCACTTTGACATTATCGCAATAACGCTTGACTACCGTTTCGGGAACGAGGATGGCGACTTCACCGAAATACAAAAGCTCTGCGACAGTCTCGATGTTAAATACGTTGTAAAAAAGACCGACCTTTGGGACGTCATATTCAATATCCGCCGCGAAAAAAATCCGTGCAGTCTCTGCGCCAAAATGCGCCGCGGTATTCTTCACGACACCGCCAAGGAATACGGCTGTAACAAAATCGCCCTCGGGCACCACCTTGACGACGCCGCGGAAACATTTATGATGAATCTTTTAAACGGCGGCACGATAAAATGCTTTTCGCCCGTCTCATATCTTTCGAGGAAAGAGCTGTATTTAATACGCCCTTTGATATTTGCCTACGAAAAAGACGTAAAGCGTGCGGCGGCGAGCCTTAACCTGCCGATAGTTAAAAGCAAGTGCCCGGCGGACGGGGTAACGGAGCGGCAAAACACAAAAGAGCTGCTCTTGTCTCTCGAAAAAAAATATCCGGCTCTGCGCGAAAAAATAGTCGGCGCAATGCAGCGCAGCGGAGTCAGCGGTTGGTAAGCTGAAAGGTGTTGTACTTACATACTTGTATGCGAAAAACGGTCAGCGGCCGGTAAAAACGCCAAAACGCGAAAAAGTGTTGTATTTACATACTTATAATGGTATTATTTACTTATTAAATAATACCCGATTACGGAGGAATCTTTTATGCAGGAAATTCTTAACCGCCCAGCAATAAAAGCCGAGGCAAAAAAGTTTATAGGTCAAAACGCCCGTTGGTGGAAAATGACGCTCGCAACAATTCTTTTATATCTTCTCAGCGGCGGAATTTCGATTTATGTAAACATAGCAGGGTTAATAGGTAACGACGACCCATCGACAACGGTCGGTTATTCAAGCAGTATAATCACGCTGTTGCTCATACCGTTTACCATAGCTGCGTCAGGCTATTACCTCAACCATATACGCGGCTTTAATCCCGAGTGGAAAAGCCTCTACAAGGAGGGTATAGATAACTACGGCTCATATTTCGTAACGGGATTACTTGTAAACATTTTTACTTCTCTTTGGACCCTTTTGTTTATAGTTCCCGGCATAGTAAAAGCCATAGCTTACTCACAAGCCAAATATGTTATTCATGACAATCCGCGCCTTAAAGGCAAAGAGGCTATCGAAATAAGCAAGAGAATGACAAACGGCTTCAAGGGCAAGCTCTTTTCGATGTACCTCAGCTTTATAGGCTGGTATATCTTAGTCGGTCTTACGGGCGGAATACTCGCTGTATATGTTGCTCCTTATGTTGAGACGACATCCGCCATGTACTATGAAAACCTCAAGAAATATTCCATCGACAACGGCATCATAGCTCCAGAGGCATTCGGCATAGTTCCCTTTACAGCCGACAGCGCACAGGACGGAAACAATAATTCTCAGAGCTTTTCCGCAGCAAACAATTCATATTCTTCCTCCGAGGGAAGCGGCGACCCCTATAAGGCTGCCGGCATAAATCCCGAAGATACCTTTAAGCCCGGAGAGCCGGACTCAGACAATACGAAAGGTGAAAACTAATGAAATACGTTGTAGTTCTCTATGACGGAATGGCAGATTATCCCGTTCCTGCTCTCGGCGGCAAAACACCGATGATGGTTGCAAAAAAGCCGAACTTTGACTACCTCGCAAAGCACGGCGAAGTCGGTCTTGTAAGAACCGTTGCAGAGGGCCTGAAGCCCGGCAGCGACGTTGCCAATATGAGCGTACTCGGTTTTGACCCCAAGAAGTGCTACACGGGTCGTTCTCCTCTTGAGGCGGCAAGTATGGGCGTTGAGCTTCTCGACACGGACGTAACGCTGAGAACAAATCTCGTAACTCTTTCTGACGAGCCGAATTATGAGGACAAAACAATGGTAGACTACTGCGCCGGTGACATTTCCAGCGAAGAAGCGCACGAAATAATTAAATCGGTACAGGAAAAATTCGGAAACGACAGATTCCGTTTTTACCCCGGAGTCAGCTACCGCCACTGCCTTGTCTGGTCAAACGGTACAACCGATCTCGGAAATATGACCCCTCCGCATGATATTTCCGGCAGGGTTATAGGCAAATATCTCTCTTCTTCGGAAAACGCGAAAGAGCTCATAGCCATGATGAAAGAGAGCTACGACTTTTTAATGCAACACCCCGTCAACAAAAAGAGAATAAGCGAGGGCAAGCACCCCGCAAACTCCATATGGCTTTGGGGCGAGGGCAAAAAGCCCGCTCTGCCGTCATTTTATGAGACATTCGGCAAAAAGGGAGCTATAATTTCCGCAGTTGACCTCCTTAAAGGAATCGCAAAATGCGCCGGTATGGCTGCCCCCGAGGTTGAGGGCGCCACGGGCTACATAGATACAAACTTTGAGGGCAAAGCAAAAGCTGCCGTCGAGGAACTGAAAAACGGCTGCGACCTCGTGTATATTCATTTTGAGGCTCCCGACGAGTGCGGTCACAGAAACGAACCCGAAAACAAAGTCAAATCGATTGAGATGATAGATTCGCGTGTGCTTCCCATAGTTCTTGACGCGCTCAAAGAGTACGACGATTACAAAATAATGATACTTCCCGATCATCCCACGCCTATTGTTACGGGCACACACGCCTCCGACCCCGTGCCGTTTATGATTTATCATAAAAACGACGAAAAGGACAGCGGCGTTGATTCCATAAACGAAGAGAGCGCAAAAACGACCGGTGTGTTTATAGAACACGGCCCCGATATTATGAAGAGATTTTTGGAGGATTGAAAATGGGATACAATCCCGATTCCGCGATAGAGACAAAATGCGTACAGGCAGGCTGGCAGCCGAAAAACGGCGAGCCGCGGGTTCTGCCCATTTACGAATCCACAACATATAAATATGATACAAGCGCCGAAATGGCAAAGCTTTTCGACCTGGGGCCCGGATATATGTATACACGCCTTGCAAACCCGACAAACGACGCGGTCGCAAGCAAAATCGCGTGCCTTGAGGGCGGCGTCGGCGCGGTGCTGACTTCGTCGGGTCAGGCGGCAAACTTCTTTGCGCTTATAAACATACTCGGCGCAGGCGATCATATAGTCAGCTCAGCCACAATATACGGCGGCACATTCAATCTTTTAAATGTTACCATGCGTAAAATAGGCGTTGACGTTACGTTTGTTGACCCGAGAGCGAGCGAAGAGGAGATAGGCACCGCTTTCCGCGACAACACAAAGGCGATGTTCGGCGAAACAATAGCTAATCCATCGCTCGACGTACTCGACATCGAAAAGTTCGCAAAAGCAGCGCACTCACACGGAGTTCCGCTTATAGTTGACAACACCTTCCCGACTCCCATAAATTGCCGTCCGTTTGAATTCGGCGCAGACATAGTGACCCATTCAACCACAAAGTATATGGATGGTCACGCTTCTGCAATAGGCGGATGCGTTGTTGACAGCGGCAATTTCGACTGGTATCAGAACGACAAATTCCCGGGGCTTACAACTCCCGACGAGAGCTATCACGGAGTTACATACGCAAAGGATTTCGGCAAAAACGGATACACAGTAAAAATAGTGGCTCAGCTTTTGCGCGACTACGGTTCAACTCCGTCGCCGTTTAATTCGTTCCTCTTGAATATAGGGCTTGAGTCGCTCGCAGTACGTGTGGAACGCCACTGCGAAAACGCGCAGAAAGTTGCCGAATATCTCGAAAAGAACGATAAAATCGCTTGGGTAAATTACCCCGGGCTCAAATCAAGCAAAGATTACGAGCTTGCCAAAAAATATTTACCTCACGGCATCTGCGGCGTAATTTCCTTCGGCGTAAAAGGCGGCAGAGAAAAAGCCGAACAGTTTATGAACTCATTAAAGCTTGCCGCCATAGTCACACACGTTGCCGATGCGAGGACCTGCGTTCTTCACCCTGCCAGCTCCACTCACCGCCAGCTTTCGGACGAAGAGCTCATTGAATGCGGCGTAACCCCCGACCTCGTAAGGCTTTCCGTCGGCATTGAAAATGTAAACGATATAATCGCCGACATAGACAACGCTCTTAAAGCCATATAACGCATACCGACACATAAGAAACAGCCGTCCGAATCAGGATTTCGGACGGCTGTTTCTTATTTATAAATCGCCTGTTTTAAACAGTGATTTCATTCTGTTTTATTTGATATAGTAAACGCGGTTTTCGGCTATGATGTGCTCTTTCGGCTCTTCGTCGGCATAGCCTAAGGCACAATGCCCTATTCCCTCATACTCACCGTTTATGCCGAGCTTTTTAAGAATCGCTTTGCCTTTTTCGGATTCGAATTCCTCCTTTGCGCGGTGAATCCAGCACGAGCCGAGCCCGAAATTATGCGCGGCAAGCATAAGATTTCCCATTGTAAGCGAGCCGTCGTAAACAGCCGTGCGGCACTCCTTATTTGCCAACACGATAAGTATTGCGGGCGCACCGTAAAACGGGTCAAAGCCCTCCTGCCAGCCGCCGATTTCACGGTTCATTTCGGATATTTCGTCGCGCATTTTCCTGTCGGTAACGGCAATAATTATCGGCGACTGCTTATTCATACCCGACGGTGCGTAAAGCCCCGCCTCGATAATCTTATCTATAAACTCCTGCGGTACTGCGTCGGGCTTAAACTTTCTTATACTTCTTCTCGTTTTCATATTTTCGACAGCATCCATAATTTTATCCTTTCCGACAATTCAGGTCTTTTTAATTTAAGTATCTTTCGGGCACTAAAAGCCGTGCCCACATCATCAATATACCATATTTGTCAAGCGCCGACCGTGCAAAAAACAAAATACATCTTATTTTTGCTTTGTAAGCAGCGCTACGCTCTCCACATGGACGGTGCGCGGAAAAAGATCGGCGGCGGCAAGCCGTTTTGTCTCATATCCGAGATCTTTAAGCCTAAAGCAGTCCCTTGCGAGAGTAGACGGGTCGCACGACACATAAACTATGCGTTCGGGTGCCATTTTTACGATTTCCGCCAAAAGTGTTTCGGAACAGCCTTTGCGCGGCGGATCAAGAAGCACCACATCGGGCTTTATTCCGCGCAATGACAGCTCCCGTGCCGCTTCCCCGGCATCCGCACATATAAATTCGGCGTTTTCTATGCCGTTTTCGAGGGCGTTGCGCTTTGCGTCAAGCACAGCCTCAGGAACTATCTCCGCTCCTATTATCCTCTTTGCTTTTTTTGCCATGGAAAGACCTATTGTGCCCGTTCCGCAATACATATCGAGCACGGTTTCTTTTCCGCTGAGACAGGCATACTCTGCCGCCTTTTTATAAAGTTGCTGTGCCATATCGTGATTTACCTGGTAGAATGACAGCGGCGACAATCTGACCTTAACACCGCACAGCACATCGTATATGCAGTCGTTCCCCCAAACAGTCACGCACTCTTTGCCGAGAATTACATTGGTTCTGTCACGGTTGATATTTAAAACTATGCTCTTAACCGAGGGTATTTCGGTAAGATTTTTTATCAGCTCTTCCTTATGCGGCAAATCGCTGCCGTTTATAACGGCGCACACCATAACCTCGCCCGTAGCTTCGGCAAGGCGGAGATATATATGCCTCAAAAGCCCCGTGTGCTTTTCGGAATCGTATACCGTTATGCCGTTTTTAATTATAAATTTTCTGAAAATTTTAACTATATCAGCAAATATCGGCGGCTGTAATATACAGTTTTCGCAATCTACCACGCGGTGCGAGCGCGGAGCGAAAAAGCCTATTTTAAGCTGCCTGTCAAACGATACCGGATACTGCGCCTTGTTGCGGTAACAGGACGTTTTATCGTCCGACAAAAGCGTTTCCGCCTTTATGTCCATATGCGCGAGATGCAAAAACGCATCTTCGACGCGTTTTTTCTTGTGCTCTTTTTCCTTTTCGTACGATATATGCTGAAAAGCGCAACCGCCGCACGACGGAAAATACGGGCACGCAGGCATTATACGCGATTTTGCCGGTTTTAATACCTTTTCGAGTTTGGCTGCGGCATAGGTCTTTTTTACTTTGATTATATGTGCCGTGACTTTATCGCCCGCCGCGGCACCCGAGACAAAAACAGCCATATTTTCATATCTGCCGACGCCGCTGCCCTCGCTCGTAAAGCTGTCTATATAGAGTTCTATATTCTGATTTTTACTGAGTGACATCACTTTTTCTCCGAATCGTTTTTATGTTTTTTTACAGCCTTTTTAAGGCACAGGCAAAACAGCAGTAAGAGCACCGCGGCTATTACCGCCACCATTGCAAATTCAAGCCTTTGCTGAGGCTCGTCAAAAACATATTCGCCGCCGAAAAGATTTACGGCGTCCCAAAATGTAAGCTTCATTGTTTATAAGCACCGTTTCTTTGTTTCTTTCAGACATTGTAACACAATAAAAAGTAAATATAAAGCGTATTATATCGAAAACGGACATATTCAAACAAATGTTTTATTATTTTCAACAAAAAATCGCCATATACAAAAAAAGAGCAAAAAATAACTTTTAATTTACGCCGCTCGGTGGTATAATAACCGTAATGTATGTCTTGAGGTGCGGCGAAGTGCGCCCGTTTTTGCCTTGAGACTTTGAATTTGACTTTTTTCTTTACATAAAAACTTTAGGGAGTGAGCCGTCCTTTGGATAAATTTGTTATTACCGGCGGTCATAGGCTTAAGGGTGAGGTTACTGTCAGCGGTGCCAAAAACGCTGTTGTCGCCATCCTTCCGGCTACAATTTTAGCCGAAGATATATGCCGCATAGAAAATATACCGAATATCAGCGACGTTACCGCAATGCTCAACATTTTGGGCAGTATGGGCGCGTCGATTAAATTTATAAACAGTTCCACTATCGAAATAGACACACGTCACATAAATTCTTTTGTGGTCGAGCACGAGCTTACAAAACAGCTTCGCGCGTCATACTACCTCATAGGTGCGCTTCTCGGCAGATTTAACAAAGCCAAGGTCGCAATGCCCGGCGGATGTTATCTCGGTGTTCGCCCCATAGACCAGCACATCAAGGGGTTTGAAGCGCTCGGTGCCGAAGTGACTATGGAAGAAAACGCAATGGTTAACGCAAAAGCCGAGTCCCTTTTGGGCAATGCGGTTTACCTCGACGTTGTTTCGGTAGGAGCTACCATCAATGTAATGCTGGCAGCCGTAAAGGCTAAGGGTCTTACCATAATCGAAAACGCAGCCAAAGAGCCGCACATAGTAGACCTCGCGAACTTCCTCAACACCATGGGTGCCGACGTCAGGGGTGCAGGTACCGATGTTATCAAAATTCGCGGCGTAGAGCATCTGCATGGCTGTGAATATTCCATAATCCCCGACCAGATTGAGGCGGGAACCTATATGGTGGCGGCAGCCGCCACAAGGGGCGACGTACTCGTTAAAAATGTTATTCCGAAGCATCTTGAAAGTATTTCGGCAAAGCTTATAGAGTGCGGCGCAACCGTTACCGAGTATGACGATTCCGTCCGCGTCTCATGTGACCGCAGACCCGGAAAGTGCAATATAAAAACCATGCCGCATCCCGGCTTTCCCACCGATATGCAGCCGCAGTTCGCCGTGCTTTTATGCTTGGCAGACGGCACAAGCATTATTTCGGAAAGCGTTTGGGACAACCGCTTCCGTTATGCCGAGCAGCTCACAAGAATGGGCGCTCAGATACACGTTGACGGCAAAACCGCTATTATTGAGGGTGTCCCCTCGCTCAAGGGCGCGCCGATAAGGGCGGACGACCTTCGCGCGGGCGCGGCTATGATGATAGCAGGTATGGTCGCTACGGGCGTTACCGAGATTGAAGAAATTTATCACATAGAGCGCGGATATGAAAATGTTGTTGAAAAATTCCGCTCGCTCGGCGCTGTTATTGAGAGAAAGACCTTCCCGGACGAAGATAAAAAATCTCATAAAAACGCCGGTTGATGTTTTACGAATATTAAGCCGCCGAGAGCGGCTTTTTGCTTTTATACAGGGGTGTAACGATATGACAGACAATCAAAAACTCGCGGAGCTTTTGTTCCCCGACATTACAAAAACGCCGGAGGACTACGAAAAGCTCTATCCGGAAAGAAATTTAAAAGAGGGTGCGCGCGTCACGCGATTTGCACCGAGCCCCACGGGCTACCTTCACCTCGGCGGCTTTTTCGGCGCGCTGACGGACTATCTGACGGCTAAGGCCTCGGGCGGAATAGTGTACCTCAGGATTGAGGACACCGACAAAAAAAGAGAGATTGCCGACGGGGTTTCCGCCATCATAAACGGCTTTAAGTCATTCGGCATTACATTTGACGAGGGCGTTACCGGCATTGACAGCGAGAAGGGCAACTACGGTCCTTACACGCAGAGCAAGCGCGAAGAGATTTACAAAACCGTAGCAAAAAGCCTTGTTTTAAAAGGGCTTGCATACCCTTGCTTCTGCACGGCAGACGAGCTTTCGGCTCTTCGCGACAGGCAGGAAAAGGACGGCGCTCTTATAAGAGGTTATTTCGGCAAATATGCAAAGTGCCGCAATTTAAGCTACGAAGAAATCGAAAAGAACATAAAAGACGGCAAGCCGTATGTGCTTCGTTTCCGCTCAAACGGCGACGAAAACAAGAGGATTGTCTTTGACGATATGATACGCGGCAAAATCGAAATGCCCGAAAACATTATAGATGAGGTGCTTTTAAAAAGCGACGGCATACCCACATATCACTTTGCCCATGTATGTGACGACCACTTTATGCGTACAACTCACGTTATAAGAGGCGAAGAGTGGATTTCCTCCGTACCCAAGCACATAGCTCTGTTTAAGGCGTGCGGTTTTAAGGTTCCGAAATACGCGCACACTCCGCAGGTTATGAAAACGGACGAAGCAGACGGCACAAAGCGCAAACTCTCAAAGCGCAAGGACCCCGAGGCGTCCGTAAGCTATTTCGCACAGAGCGGTTACCCGAAGGAAGCGCTCACCGAATACATTATGACGCTTTTAAATTCAAATTTTGAGGACTGGCGCAGGGCAAACAAGACGGCGGATATATTTTCTTTCCCGTTTAACCTTAAAAAAATGAGCGTCAGCGGTTGCCTTTTTGACCTCGCAAAGTTAAACGATATAAGTAAGAACGTAATTTCGGTCATGACTGCCGACGAGGTGTATGAGAGAACTCTCGAATGGGCAAAGGAATACGACAGCGAATACTGTACGGTTCTTTCGGAAAACGAAAACAAAGCAAAGCTTATGATGAACCTTGACCGCGGAGGTAAAAAGCCGCGCAAGGATATAGCAAAATGGAGCGAAGTTAAGGATTACTTCTCATACTTCTATCCGATGTATTATAAAAAGGACTATACCCTGCCGCAAAACATCGCTCCCGCGGACGCCGAAAAAATACTCACCGAGTATTTAAAGGTTTACAGCGAGGAGGACGAAAAGGACGTCTGGTTCCAAAAGATAAAGGACCTTTGCGAGCCTCTCGGATTTACTCCGAACGTCAAGGAATATAAGCAAAATCCCGAAAAATACAAGGGTCATGTCGGCGATGTTTCAACGGTCATCAGAATTGCCGTAACGTCAAGGACAAATACGCCCGACCTTTGCTCGATTATGAAAATACTCGGCAAAGACGAAACCGTTAGCCGCATAGCGGACGCAATAAATTACTACAAGGAGGTAAAATGATGGACGAAGAAATAATGTCGTCAAATTTCATTCACGACTTTATAGACGAAGACTTAAAAGAAGGGGTTTACGACCACGTCCAGACCCGTTTTCCTCCGGAGCCCAACGGTTACCTGCATATAGGCCACGCAAAGGCAATTTGCATAAACTTCGGCACGGCGCAGAAATACGGCGGCGTATGCAATTTGCGTCTCGATGACACAAACCCACAGAAAGAGGACACCGAATACGTTGACGCCATAAAAGAGGATATAGAGTGGCTCGGGTTCAAATGGAACAAGTGCCTTTATGCATCGAGCTATTTTGATTTTATCTATGAATGTGCTGTAAAGCTTATAGAGGACGGCAAAGCGTATGTTGACGATCTCTCGGCAGATGAAATAAGGGAGTACCGCGGAACGCTTACCGAGCCCGGCAAAAACAGCCCTTACCGCGACAGAACAAAAGAGGAAAACCTCGACCTCTTTAAGCGTATGACAAACGGCGAATTCCCGAACGGCGCAAGAGTTCTGCGTGCAAAAATCGATATGGCGTCGCCCAATATAAATATGCGCGACCCCGTAATCTACCGCATTGCGCACGTCACACACCATCAGACCGGCGACAAGTGGTGCGTATATCCCATGTACGATTTTGCACACCCCCTCTCCGACTACAAAGAGGGCGTCACACACTCGCTGTGTTCCCTCGAATTTGAAAACCACAGACCCCTTTACGATTGGTTCCTTCGCGAGCTCGGCTTTAAAAATGTGCCGAGACAGATAGAATTCGCAAGGCTCAACTTAAATTACTGCCTTACAAGCAAACGCAAATGTCTCGCACTTGTAAACGAGCACATAGTTGACGGCTGGGACGACCCGAGAATGGCTACAATAAGCGGTATGAGGCGCCGCGGCTATCCGGCAAAGGCAATACGCACCTTCTGCGAAAAAATCGGCGTTTCCAAGGCTTACTCGGTGGTCAGCATGGATCTTCTCGAATCCTGCGTCCGTGACGAGCTTAACGAAAACGCTCCGAGGGCAATGGCTGTTCTTGACCCGCTCAAGGTAATTATCGACAATTACCCCGATGGCAAGACCGAGGAAATTGAGGTGGAGGTTCACCCCAACCACCCCGAAATGGGCACAAGAAAGGTTCTTTTCGGGAGAGAGCTGTTCGTTGAGCGCGAGGACTTTATGGCAGAGCCGGTTAAAAAATATTTCAGACTCTTCCCCGGCAACGAGGTAAGGCTCAAGAGCGCCTACTTCGTAAAATGCGTCGGCTTTGACTGCGACGAAAACGGCGAAGTAACCGCGGTTCACTGCACCTACGACCCGGAGAGCCGCGGCGGAAATTCCCCCGACGGCAGAAAAGTAAAGGGGACAATACATTGGGTATCGGCAAGCGGCAGCTTTAATGCCACCGTAAATATGTACGACAGGCTCTTTAACGTGCCGAACCCGTCCGACGAAACCTCCGGCAGCTTTAAGGACAACTTAAACCCCGACTCTTTAAAGGTTTTGACGGGGTGCCTTATAGAGAGCGGCTTAAAGGACGTAAAACCGGGCGACGTTTTCCAGTTTATGCGTAAGGGCTACTTCTGTGTTGACAAAAATTCAACTTGTGATAATATTATATTCAACCTGACTGTTCCGCTCAATTCCTCGTGGGGCAAATAAAGGAGAGTATTAAATGGCAAAAACCAAGAGTAAGAACAAAAATCTCGGCACCGATATTCTGTATCGTATTATAATGGCGGTAATGGCGGTGTGCGTACCGATAGTCGCGTATTTCGGTAATCTTGTTTACACCGTTATCGAGTCCGATATATATAAGCTTGTCGCCCAGCTCAAGGGCGACACAAACGACGACGGCACTTCATATGATTATTGGAGCATAAAGCGTGTTGTTTCGCTCGTTCACGAGGGCAGCGGCGACAAGAGCGGTCTCTCATCAATTTGGGAGGCGCTCTCACCAGTACACGGCGCGCTGATCGGCACATTGATATTTTTTGCGATAGCTCTCGTTTTGGCTGTTGTCATATTCTTCTTTGCGCTTATAAGCAAAAAGAAATTACCGCAGCTCATAATTTCCGGAGCCGGGCTTATATCGGTAATAGGCATGCTGATTTGCTTTAAGTCGCTTGCCGCCGCAATTGTAAACGGCACAATTACATTGGCGGACTTCCTCACCGGCGTATCGGGTCTTTTCGGTTCGGCTGTGATAACGCAGATAATTCCGTACATAGCTAAATTTACCGTGGTTCAGGTAAGCTCCGGTTGGTTTATAATGCTCTTCCTTTATATAGGAATGGTTGTTTGGTCAGGCTCGTATGTGCTTATAGAGTCGGGCGAAAAGAAATAAGATGGCGAAGATAATCCGTATGCCGAAAAGAGTCGGAGCGGCATTTTTCGCAGTTTCACTTGTAAAAATTTCGGGAGCGGTCGTCAAAGACGATTGCTCCTTTTTTCTTTTATATAACAATTGCAAAAGCGCTCGCAAAATGTTAAAATGTATTGTATATACTCAAGTAAAAAAGGAATTACATATATGAATAAATCATCGGCAAAAAAAGTTATATCGGTTATTATGTGTCTCGCGCTTGCATTACTGCTCGGGGCGTGCCAAAAAAAGACCGATAACGGCACAACCGCAACATACGACCCGGACGCGCCCACTACGCAAAAATCCGGCAATAAAGAGAGCACTTCCGACAGCAATACCGCCACCGTAACGATTCCCGAGGGATATACGCTCGTTAAAATCTCATGGCTTATGGAGGAGAACGGAGTTTGCTCTTCTGCGGACTTTATATCCGCGGCACAAAGCTATGACCTTTCTAAATACGGAATTCTCACAGACGTCAAAAATGCACAAAACGTCTGCTTCCCGCTTGAGGGCTATCTTTTCCCTGCCACATATACATTCAAGAAAAACAGCGACCCGACGGCGGTAATAGACAAGCTCGTCGAGACGTTTCAGTCACGTTTTACCGATGACATGAAAGCGAAAGCGGCATCTATGGGAAAGAGCGTTCACGAGGTTCTCACGGTAGCCTCCATAATCGAAAAAGAGGCGTACACTCCGGAGCAGAGAACTCTCATTTCCTCGGTTTTATACAATCGACTTAATGCAAAAATGAAGCTGCAATGCGACGTAACGGTCAAATACTGCACCGGCGTTATTGAGCTTCAATATCCCGACAAAATAGATGAATACAAATATTATTACAACACATACCGCTGCCAGGGTCTTCCGGCAGGGCCTATCTGCAACCCGGGCATAGAGTCAATTAACGCCGCTCTGCAGCCCGACAACACAGATTATCTTTACTTTGTAATAAACACCGAACCGCCCTATGATTCGGCGTTCTCCGCGACATATGAAGAACATATTGAGAACTGCACCAGAATGGGCTACACGGCAAAATAATACACCCACGAACAGGAGATATCAGATGAATATAGAAATAGCCGACAGACTCGTTAAGCTTCGTAAAGAGCATAATCTCTCGCAGGAAGCTCTCGCCTCAAAACTCGGGCTAAGCCGCCAAGCCGTTTCAAAATGGGAACGCGCCGAGGCGTCGCCCGACACGGATAATTTGGTGGCTCTCGCAGAGCTTTACGGCGTACCGCTTGATGAAATTCTCAACGGTCCCAAGGAGCAGGAGGAAAATCCGCCGAAAGCCGAGCCGACAAGTAAAGAGATTAAAGAAATGAAGCTTGCCGATATGTCAAAAAGACAAAAGGCAGGCCGCAAAATGGTCAAATTTCCGTTTCCGATTTTGATTGCCGCAGTATATCTGCTTCTCGGGTTTATAAACGGCAACTGGCATCCGGGCTGGATAATACTGCTGTTTATACCTATTTACTACTGCGTCGGCGGCGCTCTTTGCTGCCGTACAAAAAAGGCTATGCTCCTCACCATGCCCATACATCTTGTATTGGTCGCAGTTTACCTGCTTTTCGGATTCACAAAAGGAATGTGGCATCCGCAATGGCTTATTTTCCTTATAATTCCGCTGTATTATTGGATTATCAGCGTATTTTATAAAGATAAGAAAAACAATTCATAATTCACGGGAGGCAAAAAAAGTGAATTTTAAATGCGGGAAAAAGAAAAGTGCAATTATAATTATCATAGGTATTGTGACGGTTGCGATATGTATAACCGTTGCCGTTATCATCTCAAGGGCAAAGAAAAAATCGGAAGCGACGCAATTCATACCCGAAACCGCGACATATTCGGAAAATTCCGAAGAGACCCTCTCGGAGGAAGAAACGGTATCCGAAACGGCATCGGAAACGGCACCGATTATAAAGCCCGTCGGTACAACCGCTCCGGTAGAACGCGCTGCTCCGGCAATACCAAAAAAAATAACTCCGCAAAAGCCGAATATTACCCCTACAAAGCTTTTGAACGTGCCGTTTATCGACCAGCGAAAGAAATATCCCACCGGCTGTGAAAGCGTTTCCGCGGTCATGGCGCTTCAATACCTCGGCATATCAATTTCGCCCGAAACCTTTATCGACAATTATCTCGACAAAGGACGCACACCGTACAGAGACGAAAACGGAAATCTGTTCGGCGATGACCCGCGTAAAGTCTTTCTCGGCGACCCTTACAGCAAAAACGGATGGGGCTGTTGGGCACCCGTAATAGAAAATGCCGTTAATAAGTTTATCGGCAGTAACTATACTGTAAAAGCCGTTTACGGCAGCTCCGTTGACGACCTTTGTAAAAAATATATAGACAATGACATTCCGGTGCTTATATGGGCTACGCAAAATATGGCTCCCGCAAGAAGATATAAGACATGGTATATTACAGGCACATCGGAACAATTCACCTGGATAACCCCTATGCATTGTCTGCTTCTTGTAGGCTATGATGACAGCGGTTACTATTTTAATGATCCGTTACAGAGCAAAAATACACGTTATGCAAAAGATAAGGTAATCTCAGCCTATAATATGTTAAACCGTCAGGCAGTGGTAATAGCGCCGAAATCAAAGGTAGAAGAGACAACCGTCGCTCCGACGACCGCACCGAATACAACGACCGAGCCGACTACAAAGCCGAATACAACAACTGAGCCGACTACAAAAGCTACCGAGCCTGAAACTTCGGAAAAGACAACGCACACCGAAGGTTCAGCCGCAGACAACATAAAGCAGGCTTCCGATATATAAAAAGACGGTTGACATCGAGTCTTGCCGCAAGGGTTTCCTTTTCGCCACAGCAACAACTAAAAAAGCAAAAAATAAAGCGAGATGTATTTCTGCATCTCGCTTTTATGTATTTTATCCGTTTGCTTATTCGGCTGCTTTATCCTCTTTGATCATAAGTCTCTTAACTATCTGAGTCATTCTGTCCTCATCAAAGATAACGGGAACGGGATAGAGCGGATTAGCCTCTTTAAGAGCTCTTGAAACGATAGTCGGAATATCCTCTTCCTTAATCTGGGTAAAGCCCTTCGGGATATTCATTCTCTCGTTCATAGCGTAAATTTCGGCAATGAACTTCTTAGCCTTATCTTCATCGGTTGTGCCCTCAATGCGCGCAAAGTTGGCAAGCTTTGAAAGCTGCGGATAAATAGCCGCACCGTATTCTTCAAGCATAACCGGAAGAATTATCGCGTTTGCAAGACCGTGCGGAATACCGTACATACCGCCGAGGTTGTGAGCCACGGCGTGAACATAACCGACATAAGCTCTTGTGAATGCCATACCGCCGTAGAATGAACCGAGGAGCATCTGACCTCTTGCGTTTATGTTTTTACCGTCTTTATAAGCGGTCTCAAGGTTTGCAAATATAATTGCAACCGCCTTTTCGGCATAATCGCGTGTGGACTTTGTATTGCTCTTGCCTATGTAAGCTTCAACCGCGTGAGTGAGAGCGTCCATACCTGTTGTTGAAGTGATGTGCGGAGGAAGACCTACGGTAAGCTCGGGGTCAAGTACCGCAAACTTCGGACGAAGGCACGGGTCGTTTATAGCGTATTTCTCATGGGTCTGAGTATTTGTAACAACAGCCGCAAGGGTAGTCTCCGAGCCTGTTCCCGCTGTTGTGGGGACCGCAAAGAACGGAGGAAGCTTATGCATAACCTTGAGCTGACCGCGCATCTGAGGAATGGTCTTGTTGGGTCTTACCACTCTGGCGCACGCAGCCTTAGCGCAATCCATGGGCGAACCGCCGCCGAAAGCTATCATGGCCTGGCAACCGTTGGCAACAAACTGAGCGCGTGCCTCTTCGATATTTTCGATTGAGGGGTTCGGCTGAACACCGTCATATACGGTATACGAAATGCCGTCCTCTTCAAGCTGTTTGAAAAGTCCGTCAAGAAGATGAAGACTCATAAGACCTTTATCGGTGACGATCATAACATTGTTGATACCTTTTTCTTTAATAACGCCGGGAAGCTTTTTGATAGCTCCGGGTCCTGTAAGCAGCTGCGGTTCAGACCAGTCAAGGAACATCATAAAGATTTTCATGACCTTCTGAAAAGCACGGTAATAAGCTACCTTCATTGCCCACATAGATAAACACCATCCCTTTTTGTAAATTATAAATTGAATTTATAGTTTCATTTTACCTTTTTTAAGCATTTTTTGCAATAGTATTTTGAAATATTTTCACGGCGCTCTCGCTGTCGGACTTTATTTGGGCGGAAAGCTCCGAAAGACTGTCAAACTTTTTTTCTCCGCGCAGGAATTTGAGCAGCCGTACCTCGGTGTTGCTTCCGTACAGATCTCCCGAAAAACCGAGTATGCTGGTCTCGCTGCGAACCGTGGAAGTGCCTATTGTGGGGCGCAGTCCGAAATCCGTAACTGCCGGATAATCTCTGCCGCCGATATTTACGTATGAAGCATAGACCCCGTATAACGGCTCAATAAAATTTTCGGGAAAGAACTGATTTATTGTCGGAAATCCCAAAAGGTGACCGCGCCTGTCACCTGCCGTGACAGTAAAATCATATGAGAACGGTCTGCCGAGCATCTCAGCCGCCGCTTGCATATCGCCGCTTTTTATTGCCGCTCTTATGCGCGTTGAACTGATTTCGCTGCCGCCGAATTTAACCATGGGCGATACATAAAGCTCTATACCGTATTTTCGGCACAAGAGGCGCAGCGTATCAATGTTTCCCGAACCGTTTTCCCCGAAAGTATAATTTTCACCGCAGGATACCGCGCCTGCCGAAAACCTTTTGACGAGAATATCCCTGACAAAGCTTTCGGGCGACAAGTGCATTATCTCCGAGAAATCAATATTGAGAGCGCCGACGTTCATTTCGTCGAGCAATTTTTTGCGTATGCTTTTTGTGAGTATTTCGGGCGGCGCCTGCCCCTTTATGCACAATAGCGGATGGTCGGAAAACAGCAGCACATACGGCATATATCCGCTCTTTTTTGAAAGCTCTATAACGCTTTGATGCCCCAAATGGAACCCGTCGAATGTTCCGAGAGCTATGGATTTTTTACACTCATTCACCTTGAAACACCCTCTTTACCGTGAGACATCCGGTTTCGGTATTTTTTTCTCCTATTCCGAGAAATTCGTCTTCGGGCGAAAAGACTCTGAAAAATCCCTCGCCCGTCGGATTTCCTATGCGGTCGAGAAACAGCCCTCCGCCGTTTTTAAACCTCACCGCCTGCGCCGAAGTTACGCGCACCGATTTATACTGCGATAAAACCTCCGAAACCGGCATAACGTAATTGCCGAGTTCGCCGTTTTCGCATATTTCACGCAGTTTCTCTATCGTAACGCAGTCGTCCGTCGAAAACCCGTTTGCCCTCGTTCTGCGAAGCGACTTGAGAACCGCGCCGCAGCCGAGCTTTTTGCCGATGTCGTCGGCAAGGCTTCTTATATATGTTCCCGCAGAGCACGTTACGTCGAGAGAAAACTCATTACCCGAAAAATCATATGCACGAATTTCGCTTATATTTATTTTACGCTTTTCGCGTTCTACTTCTTTGCCCTGCCTTGCAAGGTCATACAGACGAACTCCGCCCTTGCTTACGGCAGAGTACATGGGCGGAGTCTGAAGCTGCTCGCCGTAAAATGAAAGCACGGCTTTCTCCGTTTCCTGCGGCGTGACATTTACCGAAAATTCGCCTGTTACCGTGCCGGTAATATCAAGCGTATCGGTAGTGACGCCGAGCAAGACCTTTGCGGTGTAGCTTTTTTCGTGATCGGGTATAAGCTCTATAAAGCGCGTCGCCCCCGAGAGGGCAACAGTTAACACGCCCGTCGCCATAGGGTCGAGCGTGCCTGTGTGCCCGGATTTTTTGGAGCCGGTTATTCTCTTCACCAAATTTGCCGCCGTAAACGACGTCATATTTTCAGGCTTGTCAATGCAGATAAATCCCGTCATGCGTTTTCAAGCTCCGTTTTGATTATTTCAAGAAGCTGTTTTTTGCCGTCGGCGTAATCGGCGGCAAAATCGCAGCCTGCCGCACGGGCATGACCGCCGCCGCCCATTTTGGCGCAAATAGCCGAGGCGTCCACGGGGGCATAGGTTCTGAGCGACACCTTAAACGTGCCGTCAGCCCGTTCTCTCAGCGTAACACCGACCTTAACGCCCTCGATTTTGCGCGGAAGAGAAGCTATGCCGTCACATTCGGTCTCATTTGAACCGCTCTGCTTAAACATATCCTTGGTGATTGTGATAACGGCGCATTTTCCGCCGAAATACATTTCTATCGAATTTAAAACGAGCTCCTCAAGTCTTAAATAAGTCCTTGTTTTTGTCTCAAACATAACACGGTTTATCTCGTCAAACCGCGCCCCGAGTGATATAAGCTCCGCCGCCTTAATGTGCGTTTCGGGCGTCACGTTGGAGTATCTGAAACAGCCTGTGTCCGTTGAAATTCCCGTATACAGGCAATCCGCCGTGCAAGCGTCCGGTTTTACACCGAGGCACTTTATTATGTCGTAAACTATCTCGCACGCCGCCGCGCTGTCTTTAAGGCAAAGCTTTTTCGCATATCCCGTATTTGAAATATGATGGTCTATGCACAGCGGTATTTCGGGGAATTTTTCCATAAGGCGCGCCCCGAGAAGCTTTGAATCGGCAACATCTACCGCCACTACAAAATCGGGAGTAAACTCCATACTCTTTTGCGGATTGTAATTTTCTTCCGATGAGCCCCACATATATGAATATTTTTTCGGTATATCGTCGGAGCAATCGACCAAAACCGTTTTGCCCATCCCAGAGAGAACGCGTCGGAGCGCAAAAGCGCACCCGAGCGTGTCGCCGTCGGGACTGCGGTGTGTAAGAATCAGAATATTGTCTTTATTTTTGAGAATTTCTGCCGCTTCGGCCTCATTTATCCTCTTCATCTTCTTTTTCCAGAGCCTCAATCTTTCTGAAAATTTCCATACCGTGCTCAACCGAATCGTCCGCCGTAAATTTAAGCTCGGGAGCCTTTCTCAAATGAAGCCGTTTGCCGACTTCACGCCGTATAATCCCTGTTGCGCTCTCAAGACCCTTGACAGCCTGTTTTGCGTCGTCTATGCCCGAGAGCGAACTTATAAAAACCTTGGCGTAGCTCAAATCCTGACTTACCTCGACTCTTACCACGGTGAGCATTTTATCTTTTACGCGCGGATCTTTGAGTTCGCGGATAAGCGCAACTATCTCGCGCTTAATATCCTCCGCGACTCTGTCTTTTCTGTATCCTGCCATAACTAAATTCCTTTCATATAAAAGGGATCAGTCCTTGTATTCCTCCATAACGAATGCCTCGAGGATATCTCCCTCTTTAATGTCGTTGAATTTCTCAAGACCTATTCCGCATTCATAGCCGGACTGAACTTCTTTTACGTCGTCCTTAAAGCGCTTTAAGGATGCAATGCTGTCCTCCGAGACAACTATGCCGTCGCGGACAACACGAATCTGTGAATTTCTTGTGATTTTGCCGTCAAGAACGTAGCTGCCGGCTATCATACCGGCGGAGGAGAGCTTAAATACATTTCTTACCTCTGCCTTGCCGAGCGTTACTTCGCGGTATTTAGGAGCGAGCATACCTTTGATTGCGTCGCTTATCTCTTCTATGCAGTCATAGATTATTCTGTACATTCTCATGTCTACGCCGTCGCGCTCCGCTATTGACTCGGCTACGGAGTCGGGACGGACATTAAAGCCTACTATAATCGCGTTTGAAGCCGCGGCAAGCATAACATCCGATTCGCTGACTGCGCCGACGCCGCCGTGTATTACCTTTACCTTGACTTCGTCGTTGGAGAGCTTTTCAAGGCTTTGCTTTACCGCCTCAACGGAGCCTTGTACATCGGCTTTTACTATGATATTGAGCTCTTTCAATTCACCCTCGTTAATAGATGAGAAGAGATTGTCAAGCGTAACCTTCTGGAACTGCTTGAACTGCTCCTCTTTCTGCTCATGCTTTCTCTGCTCAACAAGTTCACGTGCAAGCTTTTCGTCGGAAACGGCGTCAAATTTATCGCCGCCTGTCGGTACTTCGTCAAGACCCATAACCTCTACGGGTACGGACGGGCCCGCCTCTTCAAGCTTTTGACCGCGCTCGTTTGTCATAACTCTGACCCTGCCTACGGTTGTGCCGGCAACTATAATGTCGCCCACTCTGAGCGTGCCGTTTTGTACAAGAAGCGTTGCAACGGGGCCTCTGCCTTTATCAAGCTTTGCCTCTATTACAATACCCTTTGCCGCACGGTTCGGATTTGCTTTTAGCTCAAGCATTTCCGCAACGAGAAGTATCGACTCAAGAAGCTTATCGATACCCATATGAGTCTTTGCCGAAACGGGAACGCATATTACGTCGCCGCCCCACTCCTCGGGAACCAAGTCGTACTCGGTGAGCTGCTGAAGAACTCTGTCGGGGGACGCGTCCGGTTTATCCATTTTGTTTATGGCAACTATTACGCTGACTCCCGCCGCCTTAGCGTGGTTAATAGCCTCTATGGTCTGCGGCATTATACCGTCGTCGGCGGCAACTACGAGAACGGCAATGTCGGTAGCCATAGCGCCTCTCGCTCTCATAGATGTAAATGCGGCGTGACCGGGTGTGTCGAGGAATGTTATCATCTGACCGTTAAGGTTTACTCTGTAGGCGCCTATGTGCTGAGTTATACCGCCCGCCTCGGTCTCGGTTACGGAGGTATTTCTTATGGCGTCGAGAAGAGAGGTTTTACCGTGGTCAACGTGACCCATAACTACTACTACGGGGTCTCTCGGTTCAAGGTTTTCCTCTGTATCTTCGGTATCGTCTATAATTCTTTCTTCAATTGTTACAACGACCTCTTTTTCGACCTTTGCGCCGAGCTCCGAAGCCGCTATTGCCGCGGTATCGTAATCGATAACGTCGTTAACTGTAGCCATAACGCCGAGAGCCATAAGCTTTTTGATTACCTCGGCGGCTGTCATCTTGAGTTTAAGAGCCAAATCGCCTACGGTGATTTCATCGGGAATGGTTATCTTGATATGTCTCTTGGCACGCTCCGCCGCTATTCTCTTGAGGCGCTCAGCCTCTGTCTCGCGTTTGTGGCTTCTTACGCCCTGCTGCCTTCTGTACTGCTGAGACTTCTGCTTTAACTTCTGCTTGTGAACGGTGTTGTCGCCGTTGTTGCGGTTGTTTACGGGAGCAATGTTTTCGTAATGCTCGTTGTATTTATCAAGGTCTACCGATGTGCCTCTTGTGTCAACGTGACGCATTTCGCCCTTGGTACGCGACTGCATCGGCTTTGAGGGGTCTTTCTCTTTCTTTTCCTTTTTGCTCTTGAAAGGAGCCGTATTTCCTGCCTTGTCGTTTTGTTTTACTTTGCCGCCGTCCGCTTTATCGGCAGTCTTTTTATCATTTGATGCGGACTTCTGCTGCTTTTCTTTAAAATCGTCCGCCGATTTCTGCCTTGCAAAATAGCTGTCAAGGTTCTTCGGCGCTTTCTCCTTCGAGAGCAGGTCAAATATCAAATCAAGCTCTTTTTCTTCGAGTGCGGTCTGATATTTTTTCTCGCCGTCGAAGTATTTTGAGACAAGCTCTATCAATTCCTTGCTCTGAATATTAAAATCTTTAGCTGCTTCATGTATCTTATATTTTTTTGTCATATATTACTTTCCCTCCCGGATCAATTCTGTTATTTTTCGTGCAAAGCCGACGTCGTTGACCGTCAGTACGGCGGTCATTTTGGCGCCGAGGCACCTGCCTAAATCGTTCATTGTACAGCCAAGGGTAAATACCGGAGTTTTGCCGCCGGTCTTTTCGCAAAAGGAGATAAATTCGTTTTTGAGTCTTTCCGACGAATCTGAAGCCAGAATACATACGGAAGCCTTGCCTTCTTTTACGGAGGACAGCGCCGCGTCGTGCCCGAGACTCAGAGCCGAAGCCCGCCTTGCTATACCGAGCAGCCCTAATGTCCTGTCATTCATTTTCCGAAAGCTCCCTTTCCATCTCGTCGTAAACCTCGTCGGGTACCGTCACCGAGAACGCGCGGTCTATCCGCTTTGCTTTGCGCGCCGCCTTGAGGCACTGTGCGCTTTTGCATATATACGCTCCCCTGCCCGCCTTTTTGCCGGTGAGGTCAAGCGAAACCTCGCCCTCGGCGCTTCTGACCACTCTCACAAGTTCCTGTTTGGGCTTTTGGCAACCGCATCCGAGACATTTTCTCAGAGGTATTTTTTTCTGCTTCATTTTGTTCTCCCTTAAACTCTAAAAGACTCAGCCTTCGTAAAATCCGCTTTCGGGTTTTATATCTATCTTCCAGCCGGTAAGGCGCGCCGCGAGACGTGCATTCTGACCCTTGTTGCCTATTGCGAGCGAGAGCTGATTATCCGGTACGGTAACAACGCATGATTTAACTTCCGGATCGGGTATCTCTACATTAAGTACGTTTGCGGGAGCAAGAGCCGCCGCAACAAACTGCTTGGGGTCTTCGCTGTAATTGACTATGTCTATCTTTTCGCCGCCGAGGAGCTCGACTATCTTGTTGACTCTCGAGCCTCTCGGACCTATGCAGGCGCCTATTGCGTCCACGTTTTCGTCCTTGCTGCTGACCGCCATTTTCGTTCTGGCGCCGGCTTCACGCGAAATTGCGTTGATGGTAACGGTGCCGTCGTAAATTTCGGGAACCTCCGTCTCAAACAGACGTTTTACAAGACCCTGATGTGTGCGTGAAATCATCGCTTTCGGACCTTTTTCCGTATCTCTGACGTCAACTATAAATACTTTTATAAGCTCGCCGACGGTAAGCTCTTCACCCGGAACCTGCTCGCCCTTCGGAAGAATTGCCTCCGCCTTGCCGATTTCGAGGGTAGCGTTTCCCGTAATGGGGTCAACGCTGAGAACCTTGGCGGTAACGAGTTCCTGCTGCTTTGACTGGAACTCCATCATTATCTGACCCTTTTCGGCGTCGCGTATACCCTGACGGATAACGTGCTTTGCGGTCTGAGCTGCTATTCTGCCGAAATCCTTTGTGTCAAGCATTATCTCGACAGTATCGCCTGCCACGGCGCCGGGTTTGTACTGCTGGGCGTCGGCTACGGTTATGTCGGTATCCTCGTCCTCAATATCGTCCACCACGTTTTTGCGGACAAATACGTTCATTTCATACTTTTCGGGGTCGATTTCGCATGAAACTACATCCTTGCCGTTGTAATCCTTGCGGAGCGCCACGATTATGGCATTCTGTATCTTCTCATAAAGATACTCGGCAGGAATCCCCTTTTCTTTTTCAAGCATCTGCACAGCTTCAAAAAATTCCTTATTCATTTTAATAACCATTCCTTTCAAGGCGGTGTTTCACCGATTTTTTACATTACATATCGAAGTCGTCAAGCTTTACGAATGAAACTTCTTTTTTCTCGAAGGACATTCCGCCGCCCTCATCGAATTCAACCGTGATAAGACCTGCGTCGTAATCCTTTAAAGTGCATTTGTAAACTCTCTTGCCGTTTACGGGACGTATAAACTTAACTATTACGCGGCTGCCGAGGTATCTCGTAAAATGGAAATCCCTTGTAAGCTCGCGCTCAATGCCCGGAGAAGAGACCTGAAGAGAATAACTTCGGTCTATGGGGTCGGCTTCGTCAAGCGGCTCGTCGAGAGCGTGGCTCATATTTACGCAGTCGTCAATTCCTATGCCGCCGTCCTCTTTATCTATGAATATGCGCAAATACCACTCCGCGCCCTCTTTTTGGAAGCGGACGTCCCACAAAATGAGGCCGAGCTCCTCGGCGAGAGGCTGTGCGATATTCCAGACTGTACCTACTGTACCGGTCAATTTTTCTGCCATTCGGATATATCCTTTCGTAAAAAAGTCTTAACAAAACTAAGAGAGCGGGTCGCCCCACTCTCAATCATACGAATATTCTTACTGTGTTATAATACCATATATATATACGGTTTGCAAGCTTTTTTTCAAAGGTCGTCGGAATCCTGCTCGGGTTCGTTGTCGATGCCTGCGGGATTGCCCGTATAGCTGCCCAAAACGTCGGCATTTGTGGTATCGTTGTAGCCGTTCCAGATTTCAGCCATCTCCGTGCCGAGTTCGCTGAGCTTATTTACAGCCTTCTTTGACGGCTTCTTTTCGTTTTTATCTTTTTTACTCAAAATTATCAATCCTTTCTTCTTATGCCTCATGCGGCTGAGCAAGCGAAATACCGCCGCAATACGGTTTTTGTTCGGCATATCGGGTTAGGCTCTCGCCTGCTTAATCTTATTATGCCGAAAAACAGGCACTATATTTATTATCTTTTTTGTTATTTTCAGGTTGACTTTTAAAATTTTAGTTGTTATAATACAAGAGAATATAAAGGGGTCATTCCCTAACAAAAAATGAAAGGGTTTGTTTAAGTTATGAAAAAGACGATTTCTGTTATTGTCGCCATTGCCATGATGCTTATGATAAGCATTCCCGCATTTGCAGGCAATTTTGATGACAACGCCGATCTCACCGCTCAGCAGAAGGTTTTTGCCGAAGTTATTTATGACGGTCTTACCGCAGGCAATACCACCGCTGATTCTCTCGCAAATTATGTAGGCAGCAACCTCGATTACAAAAACGACATTACATCTCCCGACACAATTGCGGACGATGTTTCCGTTGCTTTAGAGGCTGCTAACGCAAAGCTTGCTGCGCCCATTACCGATGAAAATGTCATCAACACAATGGTGCTCAGATTGTATGCAACCATTACCGGCCACTATCAGGCAGCTAACGGTGAAGGTCCTACAAACAACGGCTCAAACGGCAGCGGCAGCGCTATACTCGATAAGCTCTTCCCCGATTTTTCAAACGGTGATTTCAGCGACCTCTTCAAAGGCGCCTCTGACTCCATCTCTCAGATCGGCGGAGCTATTTCAGATCTCCTCGGCGGTCTCGGCATCGGCGGTTCGGGTGACACCACCAATACCACAAAGCCTACTACCACAAAAAAAGCAAACAGCTCTACAAAGACTACAACTGCTTCTATCCCGAAAACCGGCGATGTTGCTTTGTTTGCAGTTGCAGGTGTTGCGGTAGCAGCAGGTCTTGCACTTGTACTTACCAAGAAGAGCAAGGATTCTGACGAGAAATAAAACTTAACACAAAGCTTTTTGTAAAAAAACCTCAATCTCCTAAAAGAGATTGAGGTTTTTATTGTTCTTTTTTAATTTGGAAATCAAGAGTTTAATCCGGAGTCTAACCCGTAGTTATGTTTAATATCTATTCTGAATTTAAAATATGCGTTGTCATCATACCAAAGCGGGAAATTAGTGCCCCATATATTGTCGTGGAGAATATATGTAAGCCCGTCCGATAAAGGCGAATACACATTGTCAAAGCGAAGTATTTTGCCGTTACCTATGCCGACAAGCGGCGAATGGTAATTATGAACCACGGCATTATCGAGTGTAACATTTTGCACCGCCGAGATATTGCGGTTTCCGTTTTTAACAATATCATACGGGTCGATTTTTACTTCAAGCTTTTGGAACTCAATGCCCTTGCTCTCCGGATAGATATGAAACATAGTACTCTCCGGCAGACGGTTAGCGGATTTATTGAGCCACAATATTTCAGCTGTAACTCCGTTTTCGTCAACGGTGTATTTGATTTCCAAAACCGACGGCGCACCGAGATTTTCCGAAAAATATTCATCAATATACAATTTTGCAAGAAAAACCGCTTTGTCTTGAGCCATATGCGCAGAAAGCTCTTTAAGAGAATAATCGTATCTTCCCGACTTGTATTTTTTTGCGATTCTTTCGATATTCGGCTTACCGAAATCAGGCTTTGCCCAAATCGCCGTCTTTTCCAAATCGCGGCTGTAATGTGCAAACCAATACTCATAATCCGAGTAATTATATGAGTCATACGTCACACACGGCAGAGAATTGTCCCTGATAATCACCGCGTTGCCCTTTGCAAGTCTTTTGATTCCGCCGTATGAGTTAAACGCAATTTTTACATCGCCTACCGTATAATCTTTATCGGCCTCCGCTTTTTCGGCTGAAATATCAAACGGCTTTTTCGGCAGCAAAGCGGAGAGCACGTCCTGCGCCTGTTTTTTATGCTCTTCGGATAATCCGTTTACCGCCTTTTCGATATAGAGCCTTTGCTCCTGCCAGCTCTTCTCTATTTTTTGATAAGACGGCTTTTTTCGGCGTGCGGAAGTAAAATCATCTTTCAGATAGTTTTCATATTCGCCGAGAGCGATTTTGACATCCATACCGCACGTATGCTCTGCAATACAGAGAATGTTATCGGCGAGATTTATATATTCATCGTTTCTTTTCAGCGAACCGTCCGAAAGCCATCTGTTTTTAAGTGATATCAACGTCCGCAGTGCGGCTGATTTATATGGGTCGGCGGCACTGCCGTGTATCCAGCTGTCGCCTATCTCTTGTGTAACGACAGGCAATTTATCGCGCACAGCCCAAATTTTTTCGGCATAATCGTCGAGAGTGCCTGCAATCACCTCATATCCCGGATATTTTAATTTTACGGACTTGATATTTTTCAGAACGGCGCTCTTTTTTCCCGAGCCGTGATTATCAAGAGTGTGGTCAAAATACAACACATCGTCCACATATTCATTCTTGTAAGCGCCGCCGTATTCGCCCGAATAAATGACAACTACCTCGCTGTCTTTATACTTCCACAAAAAGCACTCGGGCACATCGGGCATTGCGGACGCGCCGTTTACGCCTATGTGCAAAAGTCTGATACCCTTTTCGGCGAGGTACGGTATAAGCGCCTTGGTGTGACCCGGAACGTCTGTCATTTTTGCAGAAATTGTTTTTCTGCCTCTGATATTGTCTATTTCGTCAACCAAAGACAGCCCGTACCTGACGGTATCGCCGTCCAAAAGCTCCGTATGCATTGTAAACGGGAGCGCGTGAGGTGCAATATATCCCTTTTTCAACGCCGAAACAAGCTTTTCACGATTTTCGGCTTTTCCGTGTTTCAGTTCCTCCTTGAGCAACCACGAACCGGTGGTCCACACAAAATTAGGTCTGTCGGTATTTACGGCCTCGGCTGTATCTATAGCCTCGGGTATAAACTCATCAAGATATTTTTTTCTGATATTTTCAGCAAGGTCGGTAAAACCCAAATCAAGATGCGTTTTTGAAACAACAATTACTTTTTTCATATTTTCTCCTATAGGAAAATATCTCCCACCCAAAGATGAGAGATATTTTTTATTAAATATTACATGGATTATTCGGCGTTGTTAAGGTTGTATTTATTTCTCTGCTCCAAAAGCGCTTCGTGAATTTCCTCTTTTCTCTTGCCGGTAAGCTTATAGAAGAAGAACGGAACACCTGCAAGGAACATCATAATACCGTGGAAAATCGTGTAGAAGAACAGCATCCATATTTTGGTTTTGAGCGACTGCATTGTGCCGTCCTCAATGCCCTGAACATAACCGCATATTGAATTGTCGCCGTAGAGGATAAGCGGGGACAAAGCGCCTGCGATAGTGCCGCTGACCATAGTGAAAATACCTATAACAAAGGGAAGCGATGAATCAAGGCGCTTACCCGTTTTAAGCTCGATATCCTCCAAAACGTCTGCCTGGAACATACTCGGCAAAAGGTTTGACGCGCCGAACTGCAAGCCGATTAAGAAGAGGAATACGATAAATACGATTTGAAGCGGACCGCCGCTCTTTTCCTGCTTGAAATATGTAAAGCCGATAAGGAACGCACAGGTGTTTGCGATAATCGAATAAATACCGCTTGCAATGTAAAGAGTACGCGAATCGAACTTTTTAAGCAGGAAGTTGATAATGAGCATACCTACCGCCGTGCCGATACCCGTAGGCAAGCCGAAGAGGAGGAATTTACTCGACGAGCCGAGAAGAGCCGCTGCAAGGAATACGCCCATATAGTTTGCGATGCTTCTGAAGCTCTTTAAAAATTCCGATATGATAATAGTCCATGCATACTTATTTTTAAGAATATCGCCGAAGCCTACCAGCGGATTTTTCTTTTCGTTGTCATATGCAATGCGCTCTCTTGTCATTTTCATGCCGATGAGCATTGTGATAATGCCCAAAACGCCGCTCAAAGCCGCGCAAACAATAAACTGAAGCGCCTGATTGTCTTTCCAGATAAGATTTAAAACGACAACTATTACAAGTGAAGCAGAATTGCCGACAGCAGATACAATGCCTCTGAATGAAATAACCGTATCGCGCTCTTTGAGATTAGGCGTCATGACAACGGCAATATTATTGATTGTATTGCCGAAGGTGTTCAAAGCGCCCCATAAAACGGCAACGGTGATTATGTAAATCATCAAAAGCGAGCCGGTTATGCTCTTTGGGACCCAGAAGCTGAGGAACAGAAGAATACCCATGGGTATTGCCGCAAGCATAACAAGCGGTCTGAATTTACCGCTTTTGCCTATGCTTCTGCCGTCAATATACATAACTATAAAGAAGTTGAGTATAAACGGCACAACGCTTGTAATTACGCTGAAAAGCGACGATTCCTTATTGGTAATCTGAACAACGTCAACGAGGAACGCGTTACGATACTGACCTACAAAGCCGGTCATATTCGTGTAAAAAAATACGGCTATCAAATACCATATAAATTCGCTCGTTTTTACGTACTTTTTATCTGCGTCGGCATTTTTTAAAACAGCGCTTGATATCTCGGTCATAATTACTCCCCCTTAGAGGCAATATTATAATTGTTTTTGTTTATATTAAGAGTTAAATCCCAGTCCTGTTGCTCATCGTCGCCTATCATATTAAGGACAAACGAATTGATATCGCTAAGCACCGCGTTTTTCTTGCACATTTTCTTTTCGATAACTCGGGTGACCGGGCGAAGCCTTTTCAGCGCTTTTTCCATGGCACTGTATATCGGCGTTTCCTTTACATACGGCTCGTTGCCGATAAAAATATTTCTTACAAGCTCTATGCCCAAATCTTTGGCAAGTCTGTTTTCCACGCTTTTGTCAACCTTAAGCCACAAAAGCCTGCCGACTTTTTTCAATGTCAGCTTGTCGAGCATTTTGTTTACGGGTTTCGGCAAAATCTCAGCCATTTTGATATTTATCATTCTGTCAAAACGCCATTTTAAATACTCTTCCGCCGTTCTGCCGCCCTTATCACAGTCAAAATCATCTATGGTGTACGACTTGATGCTTACCGTGTTTTTATCCTCAAACGTAACTTTTCGGTAAGCGCACGGACATCCCACAAAACACGCGGTCTGCACGTCCGTTATTGTATTGTTGTTTTCGGTGGTGTAATCCGTCACCGACTGCGCGTGCATATGACCCGTAAAAATCAAATCCACGCCGGAATCCGCAAGCGCTTTTGCGGTCTTTTCCCAGTCTGTCAAATGGGAGTCACCTATTAAATTCATAATCGGCGAAAACGGCAAAAGCGGATAATGCGTCATTGCAAATATGTAGTTGCCGCTTTTGTGCGCATCCTCGATTTGCTCTTTCGCCCACTGCATCTGATCGTCCCAAATGCCCTTGAAATCTTTGCAGTCGCCGTCGCAGTTGAGAGCGAGCAGCCTTATACCGTCCGCAAGCTGAGCCACATACGACATACTTTTTTTGTGCTCGCTGACGGCGGAGTCAAAGCCGAAATCTTTGTAAAAATCTCTAAGCTCTTCTCTCTGCATACCCTTAACGGGAATTGTTTTGTCGCCGTCAAATTCGCACGGTTCCTCCGCGTAATCGTGACGCGCCGTAATGAGATATATTTTTTTGCCCTGCTCTTTTAACTTGTAAAGCCTGTCTCTGAAACCGACATGGCTTTGATATTCTCCCCTGTAGACAAGGTCGCCCGGAATAAGAATGACATCGGTCTGCTTGTCGGCAGCTATTTTTGCAAAACCTGCGTCCACAATCGCCGGAGTTTCGGCAATGCACTTCTGGTCGGTTTTGCTGCGCTCCTCGTACGCTTTTCCGCTGCGTTTAAAGGAACTGTCATAATAATGAGTATCGGTAACAAGATAGAAACTGAATTTTCCCATAATTTCGTCCTCGATTTAGCATCTTTATTAAAAATAGCACATAACATCGCCGAATTCAGTAGAATATATCATAAAATATTTACGATTTATCACACTTTCATTAAATCGCGATATTTTTTCGGAGAGTACCCTGTTTCTTTTTTGAACGAATATGAGAAATACTGTTGATCGGAGAATGCGAGTGCGTTTGAAATCTCGCCCACCGTCATTTTGGTGTTTGTGAGATATTCTTTTGCAAGCTGAATTTTATTGTCCTTATAGTATTTGTAAGGGGTTACTCCGAATTTATTGAAAAATACATTTATAATATGATTTTTTGAATAATTCATATCGCGGCACAGAGTTTCAAGGTTAAATTCCTCGGCAATATTGTTTTCCATATATTGCTTGATTTTGTCCGCCAAATCTTCGCTTTCGGTTTTTTGGCGCGTATACAGCAAATTGAATATCTTAAACAGCTCGGTGCTTATGCCGTAATTTATTTTTGCCATATCTTCATTATTAAAGGCGTAGTCAAATATGCGCTCAAAATTTCTTCTGAGAATCGAGCAGTCCTCAAAAAGATAGGTGTTTTCGGGCAGATAGTTTTTAATAAGCATATCTGCAACCGGCCCGTAAAAGCTTACAAAATATTTGTGCCACGGCTTATCTTTGTCGCAGTAATATTTGTGTTCGCTGCCCTCAAGCAACAAAAATACATCATTCTTTTTAGGGTGCAGCGTCTGTCCGTTTATACATAGCGTGCCGCTGCCCTCAACAATATATTCAAGCGATATAATGTCGCTGCTTTTTCTGCTTATAAGGTATTTTTCGTCACACAGGGTTTCGCCGACAAAATGTATTCCGAACGGTACGTTCTCTTCTCTGTATACCTTTATGTTTTCATGCATTGTGATAATTCTAACCTTTCTCGTGAAAATATTAATGATAAGACGCAATTTAATGTGATAAATTAAATATATCATATGCAAGCGGCAAAAGCAACCGCTTCATTTTGTGAATATTTAAAGATGAAATTTTATAAAATCACATCGTTAAATTATATGAACAAGCTCCGATTATTTATGAGACGGCCAACGTGCCCTTCCTTTTAAAATATTTGAACTTGCGGCAAAAAATAAGACACGCTCCGTAAAGAAGCGTGCCTTACAAAGAAGTTTGTTTTTTATCGTGCCGATTTATCAGTCAAGAATAACACCTGTCGCGTCGCGACCTGCCATTACAGCGTTTGACTCATCGGTATCAATATGCATTGCAAGTTTGAATTTCGGGCTTACTCTTACAACAACGTCGCCGAAAACAAGTGAGCGCTCGGGTGAATCTATCTTAACGGATACAACCTGCTTATCTTTTACGCCGTAATTCTCGGCGTCCTCGGGAGTCATATGTATATGTCTTTTGGCTATGATAACGCCCTCTTTAAGCTCAACTTCGCCCTTGGGACCTACCAGCTTGCAAGCACCGCTGCCTGCAATGTCGCCCGATTCGCGGACGGGAGCTGCAACGCCTATTGAGCGCGCGTCGCTTGCCGAAAGCTCAACCTGATCGGCAGGTCTTGTGGGACCCAATATAGAAACAGCCGGGAAGCTGTTTTTAGGTCCTATAACCTGGACTCTCTCTTCACAGGCGAACTGACCCGGCTGTGAAAGGTCTTTTTTCTTGGTGAGCTGATAACCTTTACCGAAAAGTATTTCAAGCGTCTCCTCGGTAACGTGAACGTGTCTTGCGGAAGTTTCTACCATTACGGTTTTTTCCATTTTAATTACCCCTTTATTTTAATTTAAAATTATTTGTTCATTTCGGCTCTTGCAGCCTTAATGTTTGCAACGAATTTCTTGCCGGTTTCGGTTATCTGTTTATAGTCGCCGGTCTTAGCGCCAGCCGTGAGTGACGAACCCGCACCTACCGCTACGGCACCTGCCTTTATCCATTCGCCTACATTGTCGGCGTTAACACCGCCCGTGGGCATCATTTTGGCATAGGGAATAGGTCCGCGAATGTCCTTTATGATTTTCGGCCCGAAAAGGTCGGCAGGAAATACCTTTAGTATATCCGCTCCGTTTTCCATTGCGAGCAGTCCCTCGCGTACCGACATAATACCGGGCATCATCGGAACTCTGTAGCGGTTGCACAGATGAAGCGTGTCAAGGTCAAGAGCGGGGCTTACTATATACTGAGCGCCCGAAAGCATGGCTATGCGTGCCGTTGTGGCGTCGAGCACCGTGCCTGCACCGAGAATAATCTCGTCGGGAGTATAACGCTTTGCAAGCTCCTCGATTACCTCGTCGGCGTGCGGCACGGTAAACGTGAGCTCTATGGCGGCAACTCCGCCCTCAATGCAAGCGTCGGTAATGCGTATTGCCTTGTCCGTGCTCTCGGCACGAACAACCGCGACTATACCGCAGTCCTGAATTTTTGTGAGTATTTGTTCTTTATCCATTAGTAACATCTCCGGATACATTTATTTTAAAATTTAGTCTTGCTCCTTACGCATACCCTTAATATAAGCTTAAAAACCAAAAGTCCTCGGTTTGATATGCGAGTTCAGTCGCCGAAAAGCCCTAATATGCGTAGGATTTTACCACTTGATTCAGAGGGAAAAGATTTCGTATATGACGGCTTTTTGGTGCCCCGAAGTATATTTTTAATATGCGAGTTCAGTCGCCGAAAAAACCTAATATGCGTAGGATTTTACCACTTGATTTCAGAGGGAAAAGATTTCGTATATGACGGCTTTTTGGTGCCCCGAAGCATATTTTTAATATGTGAGTTCGGTCGCCGAAAAGCCCTAATATGCGTAGGATTTTACCACTTGATTTCAGAGGTAAAAGATTTCGTATATGACGGCTTTTTGGTGCCCCGAAGCGTATTTTTAATATGCGAGTTCAGTCGCCGAAAAAACCTAATATGCGTAGGATTTTACCACTTGATTTCAGAGGGAAAAGATTTCGTATATGACGGCTTTTTGGTGCCCCGAAGCATATTTTTAATATGTGAGTTCGGTCGCCGAAAAGCCCTAATATGCGTAGGATTTTACCACTTGATTTCAGAGGTAAAAGATTTCGTATATGACGGCTTTTTGGTGCCCCGAAGCATATTTTTAATATGCGAGTTTGGGCACCGAAAAGCTGTAAGATGCGTAAGATTTTACCTCTGAACGCGTGCACCCGCACCGGATACGATATTCTCTACTTCTTTGAGCGACGCCATAGATGTGTCGCCGGGCGTGGTCATTGCGAGAGCACCGTGAGCTATGCCGTAATTTACGGCTTTGTCGGGGTCGCCGGTGGTCATAAGGCCGTAGATAAGTCCGGAGGCAAAGCTGTCGCCGCCGCCTACACGGTCAAGGATTTCGAGTGAGGGGAGAGACATACCCTTATGAACGCTGCCGTCGGCATAGAGCATTGCGGACCAATCGTTTATTGTCGCGGTTTTTACGGTACGCAGGGTAGTACCGATAGCCTTAAAATTGGGATATACCTTTACAACCTCGGAAAGCATTTTGCAGTAGCCGTCGATATTGAGCTTTTTAAGATTTGCGTCATTGCCCTCTACTTCAAAGCCGAGGCAGGCGGTAAAATCCTCCTCATTGCCTATCATAACGTCTACATATTTTGCTATTTTTTTGTTTACTTCCTGCGCCTTTTCCTTTCCGCCGATGTCTTTCCAGAGGGACGGACGGTAATTGAGGTCATAGGAAACGATTGTTCCGTACTTTTTAGCCGCTTTAACCGCCTCTATAACCACCTCTGCGGTAGTTTCGGAAAGTGCGGCAAAAATTCCGCCGGTATGAAACCAACGAACGCCGAGTTCGCCGAAGATGTGTTCCCAGTCAATATCGCCCGGCTTTAATTTTGAAACAGCGGTATTTCCGCGGTCGGAAACTCCGAGAGCTCCCCTTATACCGTAGCCTCGCTCGGTAAAGTTAAGACCGTTGCGAACCGTTCTGCCTATACCGTCGTAAGGAACCCATTTTATGAGAGAAGTATCAACTCCGCCCTCTAACATAAAGTCCTCTACGAGCCTGCCGACTTCATTGTCGGCAAGAGCCGTAACAGCCGCGGTACGCATACCGAAACAACGTCTGAGTCCCCTTGCGACGTTGTATTCGCCGCCGCCCTCCCAAACTCTGAAAGAACGCGCGGTTTTAATTCTGCCCTCACCGGGGTCAAGTCTCAGCATTATTTCGCCGAGAGAAATCATATCGTATTTGCATGAAGATGCGTCTTTTATTTTAAGGTCCATATTTATTCTCCTGAAACTGCTTGCATTAAACTCCGGAATAAGCGTTAAATCCGCCGTCCACCGGAATTGTTGTGCCGGTTATAAAGCCCGAATATTCCTCATCGCAGAGGAAGAGAAGCGTACCGTCAAGTTCGCTCGGCTCACCGAAGCGCTTCATGGGAGTCGCGGCAAGAATCTTGCCTGTACGCGCGGTGGGAGTGCCGTCCTCATTCCAAAGGAGCGTTTTATTCTGATTGGTAGAGAAGAATCCCGGCGCTATTGCATTTACTCTGATACCTACCTCGGCAAAATGAACCGCCATAAACTGTGTAAAGTTTGAAACTGCCGCCTTTGCAGCCGAATATGCCGGTATTTTGGTGAGCGGACGATAGGCGTTCATTGAGGAAATCATAACTATGCAGGTATTTTCTTTCTGAGCCATATCGCGTGCAAATACCTGAGTCGGAATAAGTGTTCCGAGGAAATTGAGATTAAACACAAACGAAATTCCCTGAGGGTCAAGGTCAAAAAACGTCTTGATGTTTTCGTCGTGCTGAGTTAAATCTATTTTTTCGAGGGTTTCTTTGGTGGTAGTGCCCTTGGGATTGTTGCCGCCCGCTCCGTTAAGAAGAATATCGCAGGTGCCGAGCTTTTCGTTTACAACCTCGCGCGCTTTCTGCATACTCTCGGGGTCAAGCACGTTGCAGCCTACGGCAACAGCCGTTCCGCCGTCGGCGGTTATCTCGTCAACTACCTTTTGAGCCGCCGCCTCGTTTAAATCAAGCACGGCAACCTTTACGCCCTGCTTTGCAAGTACCTTGGAGAAGTCTCCGCAGAGAACTCCGCCGCCGCCCGTAACTACTGCAACTCTGCCCTTTAAATTTTCGTGTTTCATAAAGTCCATTCCTTTCGGTTCGTACTTTTAATTACTTTTTTGATTTCTCAACGGCCTCCCACAAACCGTTGAGGTATGCGGCGCCGAGCGCTCTGTCATAAAGACCGTATCCGGGTCTTGCAACTTCGCCCCAAATCATTCTGCCGTGGTCGGGACGCACATAGCCGTCAAATCCTACATCCTGAAGAGCCTTTACTATCTCGTACATATCGAGAGAGCCCTCACTTGACTCGTGAGCCGTCTCGTTGAAATGTCTGCCCGAAACCTTGACATTGCGAAGGTGAGCAAAATATATTCTGTCGCCGAATTCGCGTATCATGGCAGGCAAATCATTGTCTTTATTTGCGCCGAGAGAGCCGGTGCAGAAAGTAATTCCGTTATACTTTGACGGAACAATGTCCAAAAGCTTCTCAAATGAATCGCGCCCCGTTATAATACGCGGCAGCCCGAATATTCCCCATGGCGGATCGTCCGGATGTATCGCCATTTTGACGTCGCACTCTTCGCAGACGGGCATAAGCCTTGTAAGGAAATATCTGAGGTTTTCCCAAAGGTCGTCGGCTGTTACGCCCTCGTATTTTTTAAACAGCTCTTTTATTTCGCCCATACGCTCCGTTTCCCAGCCGGGCATCGCGTAGCCGTTTGAATTATTGTCAATCTCGCGGAACATATCCTCGGGAGATTTGCCCTCTATCTGAGTGCCGTCATATGAAAGGCACGTGGCGCCGTTGCCCATATCCATGGCAAGGTCGGTTCTTGTCCAGTCGAAAACAGGCATAAAGTTATAGCAAATAACCTTAACTCCGACCTTTGCGAGATTTCGTATGCTCTCAATATAATTTTCTATATATTTGTCTCTTGAGGGAAGTCCTATTTTTATATCCTCATGGACATTGACGCTCTCTATGCACTCCATGGTAAAGCCTGCGGCGACTATCTCATCGCGCATTGCGGTGACGTCCTCAAGATGCCAAGCTTCCCCTGCCGGCAGGTAATGAAGAGCCGGTACTATGCCTGTCACTCCCGGGATTTGCTTTATCTGCTCAAGAGTTACGGTGTCCTTATCGCGGCCGAACCAGCGAAAAGTCATCTGCATAAATATGCCTCCTTTTTTCTTTTTTTATATTTTATCACTATCGCGCCGATATATCAATGAATTTAGATTAAAACAGGGCGTCAAAGCGCAAAAAAAATATTCCCCTTAAAAGAAAAAAGAGCCGTAAGAACATATGTCTTACGGCTCATGGTTATGCCATAAATATCGGCTTTACGCAATCAGTTCTCTACAAAATACTTCTCATACCAGAGAATGAACGAATAAACCGACCAGATTTTTTTCATATTGTGCGCCGTGCCTGCCTTGTGCTCATCCAAAAGTTTCATTATATAGTCACGGTTAAAGAATTTCGCCGCAACTTCGCCCTCGAATTTTTCTTTTACCATATTGTAATATTCATCGCGGCGGAGCCAATCGTTGAGAGGCGTTAAAAATCCGGTTTTTCTCATAGCGGCGGTCTGCGCGGGGAGCTCTTTTGCCGCGGCACCCCTTAAAGCTACCTTGGTAGTCTCTTTATTCACACGGTATTCGGAGGGTATGCGAAGAGCGATTTTGAGCATTTCCTTATCAAGGAACGGAACGCGAAGCTCCAGCGAATTTGCCATACTCATTCTGTCCGCTTTTACGAGTATATCCTGCACAAGCCAAGTGCGAATGTCGGCATACTGCATTTTGGTAATGTCGTCCTCGTTTTTAACCTCATCAAAAAACGGTTTTGTATACACGGCAGGGTCTTTCGACGGAATGTGCTTTGCAAGCACCTTATCGACGTCCTCGTGATTGTAAACGTAATTGTTGCGGATATAACGCTCTTCTATCGGGTATCTGCCGCGCGTCAAAAACCTCTTGCCGTGGAACGGGGGCATTTTTTCGGCAATACCGCCGAGCATATTGCGAAGCCCCTGCGGAAGACGCATATATTTTGCGAAATCAAGTGGTTCACGGTAATAATGATAGCCGCCGAAAAGCTCGTCTGCGCCCTCGCCCGACAAAACGACCTTTACCTGCTGCGAAGCGAGATTTGCGAGAAAATACAGCGCTATTGCCGAGGGGTTCGGGAGCGGTTCATCCATATAATACTGAACCATGGGAGTAACATTAAAGTACTCCTCGGCGGTTATCTTTTTGGAAAAATTCTTGACGTTTTCGTGCTTTGCAAATTCCTGAGCATGAGAGAGCTCGGAATATTTTTCCTCCGCGTAGCCTACGGAAAAGGTCTTTACATCATTGCGCTTTGCCATTTCGTGAACGACATAGCTCGAATCTACACCGCTTGAAAGGAAGCAGCCTACCTCAACGTCGGAAATGCCGTGCGCCACGGTAGAGCCCTTAAAGGTCTCGTCAATAAGATCTTCCCAATACTCAATGGACTTTGTATCGTCAATATCATATTCGGGAGTAAAATATCTTTTGGTTTCGAATTTGCCGTCCGAAAAGGTGAAATAACTGCCCGGCTCCATTTTGTATACGTTTTTGAACATAGTCTCGGTGGTCGGGATATATTCAAAGCAGAGGTAATCGGGAAGTCTCTCCTCATTGAGCTCTTTCTCAAACAGCGGATTTGACAAAAACGCCTTTATCTCGGAACCGAAAAGGAAGTTTCCGTCCTTGAGATAATAGAAAAACGGCTTTATGCCGAATATATCGCGCGCGCCGAAGAGCTTCTTCTCGGTGCTGTCCCAAATTACAAAGGCAAACATTCCGCGCAGCTTGTTTAAAAGCTCGCAGCCGTACTCCTCATAACCGTGCAGCAAAACTTCCGAATCGGTCTTTGTGCGAAAAACATGACCTTTTTTTATAAGCTCTTCTCTTATGGGCTGATAATTGTAAATCTCTCCGTTAAATATGAGGACTTTTGTACCGTCCTCGTTAAGTATCGGCTGACTGCCGCCGTCAAGGTCTATTATGCTCAGGCGGCGGAAACCGAGCGAAACGGACGAATCCACATAGTAGTCGTCCTGATCGGGACCGCGGTGACGGATGCGATCCGCCATATCCTTTATTATTTTCTTGTTTACAGACTTATCCGGTGTGTCATTGACATACCCTACAAAACCACACATATGCTGTTCCTTCCGTTATTCTTTAATTTTCTTGCCGCAAAGCTCTATGCTCCTGCGCGCCAAGACCTCCATGGAGTCTATAATTTTGCTGTCTTTTTTGGAAAGACTGAAATCCTTGTCGATTATCGACAGCTCGGTGCAGCCGAGTATAACGGCGTCGCACCCCTGCTTTTTCATATTGCCGATAATTCTCATAAATTCAAATATATCGACCTTTTCGCCCGCCTTGACTTCGCCGTAAATGATATTCATGAGCGACTTTTTGTCCTCATCGTCGGGCAGCTTACATTCTATGGAATACTTGTCGGCGACACGCTCGTACGCCCCGGATTTTATAGTTCCCTCCGTTGCCAAAATCCCGAGTGTTTTAAGCCCGGGAACCGTCTTTATGGCGTATTTTACAGTCTCCTCTATAATGTTGATTATCGGAATATCGACGTTTTTCTGTATCTCGTCATAAAAATAGTGCGCCGTGTTGCATGGTATAACTATATAATCGCACCCTGCCGCCTGAAGCTTTTTTGCGTCGGCAATCATAACCGGAAGCGGATTCGGCTTTGAGTGGTCGAGAATATAATCGGTCCTGTCGGGTATTGCTCCGTGATTTAAAATGACCATGGAGATGTGCTCCTGATCGGTCTTGGCATCTGTCATTTTGACAACAAGATCCGCAAAATATACGGTTGCGAGCGGCCCTACTCCGCCCAGAACACCGAGAGTTTTTTCTTCCATTTTTTGAGGTGTCCTTTCTTTAGGCTCAATTTTGTGAGTTTAGTTATTTTTTGTCTAAATATGTTTTACCGAAAATTTATATAGCAGGCGGCAAACAAAAATATATGTTTTTCGCCGTCGCCGACCGTGCGTTTTTGTCGCCCTGAAGTGTACGAAGGTACTCGAGAGGGCGGCAAAAAAGTGCGGGGTGCGTATTATCTTCAGAAACCTTTGCTTAAATATTTCCGAGAATGCGTGCAGCCGTGCGTTTTTGACGTCCCGAAGTGTACGAAGGTACTCGAGAGGACGGCAAAAAAGTGCGGGGTGCGTATTATCTTCAGAAACCTTTGCTTAAATATTTCCGAGAATGCGTGCAGCCGTGCGTTTTTGACGTCCCGAAGTGTACGAAGGTACTCGAGAGGACGGCAAAAAAGTGCGGGGATTGTGTTTTATTTTCAGAAACCTTAATCCTAAATATTTCTGAGAATGCGTGCAGCCGTGCGTTTTTGACGTCCCGAAGTGTACGAAGGTACTCGA